>CESO01114549.1_pt1 | contig 58075 bp, 45 predicted proteins | sample 356341 | NCBI WGS metagenome assembly CESO01 (sample SAMEA2621812, study PRJEB7988) | marine metagenome | biome: marine biome (ENVO:00000447); feature: deep chlorophyll maximum layer (ENVO:xxxxxxxx); material: "saline water (ENVO:00002010), including plankton (ENVO:xxxxxxxx)" | depth 35 m | reverse complement strand
GGTATATTTAGATATAGCCAAATTTTATTTTATATTTTATATTTATATATTTATTACAATGAAAAGAACTTTATTACCCACAACTTTAGTTGTCCTGTTATCAGTATTCAATTATTCTTGTTCTTCAGATGAAGCTGATGATAAGGAAATTATCTGTTCTGACTCACAGTTGGGTGTAAACTGTCCTGATACTAATTACATTAATAATTCGGACTCTCAATATGTTCTGCCCTGGGAAATTGGAAAAACATTCAAAGTAGGTCAAGGTAATTGCACCGATGGTTCACATAGTTTAGGTCAAGTGCAATATGCCTATGATATTGACATGCCAATAGGAACCAATATTGTTGCGATAAGGTCAGGAGTGGTTGTCAAGGTCATTGAAAACTTTAAAGATTTAGAAATTGGAACAGTTGGAGCTATTGATGAAGCAAATGTTGTTCATATTGAGCATGAAGATGGTACTGAAGCTCAATACATTCACTTAACGTACAATGGAGCGCTAATAAATGAAGGTGATAATGTAAATCAAGGAGAAATTATTGGCTTAAGCGGAAATACAGGAAAATCGACAGGTCCTCATTTACATTTTCATGTAATGCAAGCATTAAATGAATGTGAGGATACTGATCCTCGTGAAAATTACACCTGGTATTCTTGTAATTCAATTCCTTTGACTTTTAAAAACACATCTGAAAATTGTTATGGTCTTCTTGAAAAGAATTTAAGGTCTGAGGGCTATACCGCACAATCATATTAACTTTTAGTTTAAATATAGCTAAGTAGATAAAGTTCTCTATCAGAATGACTTGGTCCACATTAACGTATTGGTTCTGCAGAATTGTTTCTCTTTGAAGGTTATGAAAATTGATAAAATCTATAACAAAAACTGCGTAAATCATTACTTTTTAATATGAATTAGATTTTTTTTAAATTTGAGTGTATGAAAGATCTAAAATATTTAATGGCCTTTAGCGTTCCTTTGAGTGTATTCATTAGTATATATTTCAGAGGGTTTTTTTCATACACCTCTATGATTTATGTATTTCTCTTTATACCCATTATTGAACTTTTTTTACCTACAAACCTCAGTGTTTTTTCGGAACAAGAAACCAAAAGCAGATTGAAAGATAGATTTTTTGACTCGCTTCTTTATTTAAATGTACCCATTGTTTATATAATTTTATTCTATGGTTTACATTCGTTTTCTAATTATGATATTAAGCCATATGAATATTTTGGATTTGCAATGTCGTTAGGAATTCTTTTGGCTACAAACGCTGTAAATGTTGCTCACGAGTTAGGGCATAGAAAAAATCCATTTGATATTTTTGCTTCTAGATTATTATTGCTCCCCTGTCTCTATATGCATTTTACAATGGAGCACAATTATGGACATCACAAAAATGTTGCCACAGAACTAGACCCAGCTACTGCCAAAGAGGGGCAAAGCTTGTATCATTTTTGGGCTACCTCTGTTTTTGGACAATACAAGAATGCTTGGAAAATTCAGATTAAATTGTTAAAAAATAAGAAAGCTTCTTTTTTATCGTTGGAAAACAAATTACTCCTCTTTTCTGTATTTCAAATAATCTACCTTGCCACAATTTATTCTTTTTTGGGAGAAAGAGGATTGGTGCTCGCATTTTTGGTTGGTATTATTTCGTTTCTGTTTTTAGAGACTATTAACTACATTGAACATTATGGTCTGAAACGTAAAAAGGTTGGGAACAAATATGAGAGGGTTCAAAAAATACATTCTTGGAACTCCGATCACATCATGGGGAGAATCATTTTATATGAATTAACACGGCACAGCGACCACCATTTTCGTGCCTCGAAAAAGTATCAAGTTTTGGAAAGTTTTGAAGATAGTCCAAAATTACCGTTCGGATATCCAATGTCTATGTTGTTAGCTTTTGTTCCACCCCTCTGGTTTGCTTTTATACATCCAGTATTAATCAAAATAGAATAGCACCAAGCCCAAAAAACTATAATATAGTTTTAAATTTAAGTAAAATTTTAGGATTCAATATTTTAATATACGCTAAAGTAATTGGATCAGTTTATTTTCGATTGGGTTCTAATTTGCCAACTGTTAATTCTGTATAAAAGTTCATTTTTAATTATATAGTGAATCACAGCCACTTTTTCAGATCTCTATGAAAAAAACAGAAAGATTAATTACACTTGATGCATTTCGTGGAATAACCGTATCCTTAATGATTATGGTGAATCAGCCGGGCAGTTGGAGTTACAAATATGACCAAATGCGGCATGCCCAATGGAATGGTTGTACCTTAACCGATATGGTTTTCCCTTTTTTTTTGTTCATTGTAGGTATAGCTTGTTGGTTTGCTTTTCAAAAGTACGGGCAAACGCTTTCTACAGATTTGATCAGTAAAATAATTCGTCGCACGGTTCTTATTTTTCTACTTGGGTTGACGCTTAATTTTTGTAAACAATGGATCAGTTCAGGGGAGTTAAACCTTTCCATGCTTCGCATTACAGGGGTATTGCAACGAATTGCATTTTGCTATGGCATTGGAGCGATTCTTTGCTTAGCATTAAAGCCCAGAGTACTTTTAATTTCTTCATTAGGGATTCTGATTGTTTACTGGATAGTACTTTGGATGGCTGGAGGTTCGCAGCCTTACACTGCAGAGCATACGATAGTCGGGAAAATTGATGTTTTCCTTCTGGGTGAAAATCATTTGCGACAGGGATATCCGGTTGATTCGTCAGGGATTTTTGCGTCAATCCCTGGAGTTGTAAATGTTATTTGGGGATATTTAATGGGTATGATGATTTATAAGGTCAATGACCGTAAAAAACTGATTTTAAAAATGTTTCTTATTGGTGTGCCGGCTATTTTGGTTGCACAAGTATGGAATTTAGTCTTCCCAATAAATAAAACTTTATGGACAAGTTCCTATGTCTTGTACACCAGTGGTTGGGCATTTGTTGTATTGGCAATTCTGATCTGGATCATTGATGTCCATAAAAAGTCAAAATACTTCAGTCCTTTTATGGTATTTGGTATTAATCCATTGTTTGCTTATATTTTAACAGAACTTTGGGCAAGTATAATGTCTGGTATGATAAAATTTCACTTTGAAGGGAGTTTGGTTTCATTAAAAAGCTGGATTTTTGGGGAAATTTTTGCTCCACTTTTTGGAAATTTGAATGGATCACTTTTATATTCAATATTCGTTATGCTCTTTTATTGGTGGATACTAAGTCTTATGCTTAAATATAAAATTTTTATTAAAGTTTAGTTCATTTAAGTAAATTCCAATATTTCTAAAACCATTTAATTAAATCATTTTACTCTCGATTAGATGTAAATCCTGCAACAGTAGGCCTGTGTCAGATAAAAAAGATTATGTCAAGTATACTTGTAAACTACTGATAAATAGCATATTATAATTTATGTCACATTCATAAGGGATCAAAAGTGCATTTAATCGATACTTTTTAGTGATTTTGGCCCTAATCAGAGATTTTTATATTAAAAATAATGTAATACTAATTATCCTATTTTTGCATTATAAATACTATGAGGGTAGTTTTATCATTTTTTTCAGGAATATCTTTTATTCTTTTTGGGTTAGCCTGTTTTTACAGTAGTTTCTTTGTAAATGAATTTTATCGTTATGGTTTGTCAGAATACAGAACAACAGTTGGTTTTTTCCAGTTGTTCGGAGGAATAGGTTCCATCATAGGTGTTTTTGATAAAAGGATATTAACAATATCATCATTGGGGCTTTCTGTGATGATGCTATTGGGTGTTGGAGTAAGATTAAAAATCAATGACACATTTATCCAAACACTACCTGCATTAACATATCTCATTGTCAATACAATTATTTTTATAAATACAGTTAATAAAGTCAAAAAATAAAAATTGTGCTATTTTCTTTATTTTAGTAACATAAAAAAACAATACAATGAGTAGTAAATTTTTTGGAAACAGCAAAGTGAAGGGTCAACCAAATAAGAATCAAAAGAATAAATTTAAATCAGGATCAAAAGGCAAGGCTACAACTGCTGTCCGAAAAACAGGACGAGGTAGTTGAGATTACTGAGTTAAATTCCATTCTTATTTAAGTATTGGGCTTTCATCTAGCCAATCATTCCGCATTGCGTTAAATAAGATGCTTTATTTGGAACGAACCCCTTTCAATCCCTAAAAATTCAAATATTGTACTCAGAACCTTTGATGTTTCGTATAGGAGAGGCAGGGCCATATCATTAAAATAATTTATAACAAACAAATATGTACGAATATCATCAAGCTTCGACAGCACTATTAGATCAAATTGTTGAGGCAAATAAAAAAGTATTACCCAAGGCCATAGCGTGGATGGCAAAAACCATAATTGAAGATCGTATCATCCATACTTTTGGAACCGGACATTCTCATATCATTGGATTGGAACTTTTTGTCCGAGCGGGAGGGTTGGCCAATGTAAATGCTTTTTTGGACTCCATTGTCATGACATCTGAGGGTGCTCGTCGCAGTGCAGAAATAGAACGTATCAGTGGAGTATCAAAAGTATTATGGGATCAAAATAAAATAGAGAAAGAGGATCTTTTTATGGTCATTTCCAATTCCGGGAGAAATGCCATGCCCATCGAAATGGCAGAGCGAGCCAAAGCCAATGGTAATAAAGTGATAGCAATTACCTCCATTAAACAGTCTAAAAAATATCCCGTGCGGATCGAAGGCCAAAAAAAACTCTACGAAATTGCTGACTTGGTGATTGACAATTGTGTGCCTCCCGGAGACGGAATGCTCCAAATAGGAGGGGAACTCACCGGGGCTGCCTCCACCATAGCAGGGTGTTTTGTCGTTAATCTGATGGCCACTGAAGCCATGAAAATTGCTGCCGATAAAGGAGTGAAATTACCGGTATATTACAGTCAAAATATCGATGGGTTTGATAACGAAACACTCTACGATCGTTATAAAAAAAGGATTAAACACCTCTAAATTCAAATTGTTTTGCCTCTGAAGTGAAATGATTTTTTAATCAACAATCAAATAACAATGAAAAAACTTATCAGCCTTCACTTATTCTATTCTTTTAAAGTTCAACTCCTTTTTTTTGCTTCTGTGAATTGTTATGCACAATCAATTCCTCCCCAAGAACTTCATTTTATCAAGGACTATCAGATCAGAAATTTTTATAATTCACAAGTTATTTTGAGTCAGCTTGATTTTTCTAAAAACATTCTTGATGACCCTTTGTACAAAGTTAATCACCAAACCCTCCCCGGTTGTGGCTTTGAGCTGCAGGGTGGCTTATTGAATATTTCCAACAAAACCAAAACAATTCAGCAAAGCCACATCAACCTTGGGAAAATTTTTAATTACGCTGCAATCGATATTGACATTGAAGCTCAGAATAAGAAATCTTCTTTTGCAACAGCATCATTATCAATTTTTAAAGACAACCGGAATCGACTCACAGTTTCCCAAAATCAAATTGATCCAGAAAGTAAACAAATTGTATTTGAAATCTTTAGGGAGGGAGAATCGGTATTAAAAGAAATTTTGTTCAACAAAAAGCTGAAATCTCCGAATACTTTAAGAGTTCATCTAACTGGGAAATTTGTAAATATCTTACTAATAAAGAATAATGATTGGACTGTTTTGGGATCTTTCGATGTGAGTCAATATTTTGAATTGAGAGATAAAAAGGTTTTAGAATCTTTTGAATTATTTTTCGGTTCAACCCTTGGGCCCAGAGAGCGAATTACCATTTCAAAAGGAGAACAATACTTGACAACTGGAACGGCTCAAGCGGATCCAAAAATACTCCATTATGAAGACGGGGCTCCGATAATAAAAGAAAATAAAATATGGGTTGCCATGACCACAAGGGGCTATGGCACTCAGCTCTATCAAGGTATTTATTCTTATGATTTAGAATCAAAAAAATGGGAAATTTCGGGTACACTGGTTTTTAACAAAGGAGATGGATTGATAAGACAGTGGGCGGCTTCTGATGTGTTATATGATCGAATATCGGAAACTTGGAAGGTGTTTACAGTTTCTCATCGTGATGATCATATGTTGTACTCCGGTGAGATCAAAGAGGACCTGCGGTTTGGATTATCAGAAGTTCCTGTTACTAAGGTAAAGTATAACTCGGTTAATAATGAAGAGGATCCCTCTGTGATTTGGGATTCAGCCGTTGGAAAGTGGCGTATGGTCATATGCAAAGCCAATAATGGTTATCAAACCATTTTAATGGAAGCAGAGAAATGGGATGGTCAATGGAAGGAAATAGAAGTTTACGAACCCACCTCAAGCACCGGAGCACTCATTCAAAAAATTGGAGGCAAACGATATGTATTTATTGGTAGGGGAGCCACTCCTTGTCCTCTAGAGATTTTGTCATATCCAGAAATGGAAAAAGTTGGTGAATTAAACTTGTCGGAGCACCCTATCGGTAAAAATATTTGGCCTGCTATTCTTCCCGTGGCAAAAGAAAATGGAACCGCATATTATCTTTTGACCTTTGATCGTGATGCCTGGACTGGACAAAGAACTTACGGTAATATTCATTGGTACTATGCAAAAGAATTTGCCTCAAATTTTTGGGAATATTAATTCAAACAATAGAATGTTTTATTTGTAAATTAATACTCATCATTCCCACAATTTTAACTAAAGCAAATATATGAGAAAGCAAGATCAGCGGCAGAGTTTTTTCCTGGGTCTATTTTACAATGTCTGATGAAATAAAATTACATTGGAACAAATTCAACCAGCTTAATCCATTTATTATTTATGAGTATCTCGGTGCCGCCATATTCTTTATCACAATTATCCTCGTAACTATTTCCCTCTACTAGACCTTCTCCTTCTTTAAATATTAGGCATTTATTCCAAAAGCGAAAATCTGGATTTCCATCATTGTCAAAATCAAGCATAGGTTCGTTTATATCTTTTCGAACATTTGGATCTCCCAGAAATTTAACACCAATGACTGGAGGATGGACAACTAACCCTTTTATCTCTTCTTTATTTAAACTTAAATATTTTTCCGTGATATTTCTCAGAATTTTGGCAGTAACATTATATAGTTTATAATCCAAGCCTTCATTATCTGACTCTTTAACATCTATGACTCTAAATTTTAAGTTTGGTAACTCTTCATCTAAAGGAACAAATTGTATAGTTTCTCCAATATTTAATTTTTTATAATAATTGGTAGAAATATCATACGAAATATCTATTTCATTTAATTTTAAATTTGTTCCCTTAGTCTTTATAAATACTTCAGAAACCGTTGTAAAAATAGTCCAGGGATGGGGTTTGAATTTAACCAAATATCCATCAAAAACATATCCAGAGATGCCCTTTTCTGAAACAATTTTAACCCACACCCCTTCAATTAGTTTTTTAATTCCTGTTTCTTTATTAGTGTCCTTTATAGTCAATTTAAGAGCTGTTCTAGACTCAATAGAAACAAATGTTCCATATGACAGAGTCGCTGCTTTCTTTGCTCTAGCATCAGGAGCCTCTCGAACATTGAGACCGCTTTCTGCAGATACATAATATTCCATTTGCCCAAAAGAGACAACAGGAACTAGCAGCAAAACAAGCATCAGCTTTTTCAAATAATTGATTTAGATCACAATATATCAATTTCTCAAACTCCCATAAGTCAAATAAATCAGAAAAAAACCAAAAGTGATATAAAATCATAAAGGGTTTGGTGGTGTTGGTGGTGGGTAGAGGTTTTTGCGAATCAAAGTTTGAGATTAGTGAGGTTTCCCACATCCCACCCCTAGAGAATTGGACTTGGGAAACTAATTATTTAGTTATTTTGTCTAATTCCCCACTTTTGTTGTGATGATAACTTATCCTCACAAAGTTGTAAACTCAAATCACGAATTAAATGAACTGGATTTCCACCACCACCTTCCCTAAAATTTTCAGATACAGTTAAGCACAAATTTAAATTACTTAATGGTTGAATCTTTCCGTCAACTTGAAAAACAAATTGTTGCTTTTGATTTTTGTCACATTTATTTAATAATAAGCTAGATGATTTTTCGATTTTTTCAGCCTCCATACACACTTTAAAAAAAGGAATATAAAACTCATTATCATTTATTTTATCGTAATCAAAGCCTTGATCTACCGAAACCTCTCCTTGATATGAATAACAGGTGTGGGATTGGAGTCCCTTATTAATATCTGCATTGGATTTACTTCCTGAAATATCGATACAATATCCTCTTGAATCATTTAAAGGTTTTAATAAATAAACCTCTACTATTTCAGATTTAAGTAAAGTAGTTTCGATTTCATCTATAGTTTCAATTTCTTCAGAATTAGTAGAACAAGAAAAAATCAAACTAATATTAAAAAAAAATATTAGCTCTTTCATGGAATTGATTTAAATCACAATATACCAATTCTCTATATACCGATTAGTCTTATAAATCACAAAGGGCTATTGGTTTATTTGGCTGGTTATAATTTTTTTATTGTTCTTACTCTTAGCAACTTTAAATATAGAGTAACCTATCACGCGTATTGGTAGTTTTTGAATGGCAAAGCCGATTAGTTTATAGCTTAAGAAAGTAAGGTTTATGCTTTATAAGGAGGAATTAATATTTGAAAATTAATATACCCAAAAGAACACAAAAACCAATTAAAAGAACTGATAAGCCAATTTGATTTACATAGTACCCAATTGATTTATCAGAACTCTTAACCTTTGGCTTTTGAATTTCAATTATCGATGTGAACATCACCAAAACAACTGGAGCAAACAACACACACCCGATTATAAATAATTGAAGATCAGTCATTTCTTTGGAATTGTATTAACATAAATTCCATAGACAAGAATTGTTGGAACCCAAATGGAAACATATTGGCCCATTTCTTTTTCCCCTGAAAACCATAAATAAACGGACAAGATAAAGCTAAGGAAGGCAGATATGATTACAATAAAATCTCTTTTTCTCATTATAATTTAAATAAGATTTCAATTTATGGAAATAAATTTATAAATCTAAATATTTATATAGTTTTAAAACTAAATTGTTATAATAAGTAAAATACTATTCCAACTTGCCCAAACTCATATAATTCAGAAAAATCCGCAAGTGATTAGAAATTAAGAAGCATGTGGTTTGGTGAAGTTTTAGAGGTTTTTGGGAATCAAAGTTTGAGATTAGTAAGGTGTCCCATTATCCCATTCTTAGGGTATGGAACAGCGGGATAATATTAGAATAAATGCATTGTAATCTTTAGTCTATACTTTAATCTTTTAATTACTTGTCTCTTAAAAGCAAATGTTCTATGTTTGATATTATTAATTATAAATTATTTAGAATGAAAAAACTTTTATTAGCATTACTTTTTTTAAGTACAATCTCGCTGAAAGCACAATATTGTGTGTTCTTTGATTTTAAAGCTGAAAATCAAGAAATGGTTGTATCAACTATATCAGCTGCAATGAATACCGATTGGGCTAAAAATATTCAAGGAACAAAGTCTCTATTTGCTTATCTTCCAAATGGATCTACAGAATCTACTCATTCAATTCAATTTTGTTTTCCAAACGAGGAAGCTTTTGAAAATGCTTTTATGTCCTATGGTCAGTCTATGGATGTAAGATTACTATTAGATGAAAGATTAAGAGAGTATGCAATTGATGTGTCACAATCAATCAATACACCAATTTGGTATAATGGCGAGGATTGGGCAGAAGATAACGTATTTATGCTTTATCAAATGGAAGTAACAAATCCCTCCGCTTATCTTAAAGAATTTAAAAACTTCTCTCAAAAAATGGCAAAGAAATTACAGTTTGAAGAAAATTCATATGGTATCGCTTATCCAATAGTTGGGAAAAATGCTGATTTTTCTCATTTTGTATGGATTGGTTCACCTGATATCAAAACAGCTCTCTCTAAGACCAAGAAAATGTATAGTGATCCATTATTTGCAGAGTTTTCAAGTAAAGTTTCAGGAATGAGAAAAGTAGTGAACACAGTAATGTCTGTTCGTATAATGGACTTTTAAAATTATAACAATAATCTAATAAGTTAACACCCTACTCGTAGGGTTTTATATTACATCTCAGACATAAAACTTTTTAATATGTAGTATACGAGTAAATTACCAATAGCCCCTCAATGGGCTATTGGTTTATTTAGCTATAAATACTTTTTCTTATTATATATTCTTGGAGGCTTTATATAAAGCGTAACAGATTAATCTTACTTCTATTTTTTAACTCTATTGAAAATACGCGCATTCGAATATGCCTGTTCTTTCCAATTGTTGATTAGTAATATCGTAAATGAATTTTTCTATATAACCATTTCCAGGGTACATACCCCAATTTTTTTCAAATTCTTCTGAACATTTAGGCTTTACAAATCCACTTTTTGACTCTTGTACTACCTCATAAAACACAATTTTAGAATTCACTATTTCGTAACCATAACAGGAACTTCCAAAAATATTTTCCTGCTTTTGTAAATCATAAATATAAAAAAAATTATCCGCCGGATCTCTCATACCTCCATCTTGGGTAATCATAAAACTATTAACTAACCCAACAAAATCGTTTTCACCTTCAATAACAAATTCAATTGATTCATCAACTTTAGATAATATTTTTATCTGTTCACCCATAGCATCCTCGTATCCACTAATATCACTATTGTAAGTTGTTATTATTTGATAAGAATTATAGTCATAAATTTTACTTTTTCCTTGAATCGATAATGTGTAAAAATCAGTTCCTGATATAACTCCTTTTAAAAACCCATCAAAAACATATCCTTTTATTTTTTCCCCTAGGCTTATCTCAACCCATTCCCCTTCAACAACATTTGTTATTCCGGTTTTTTTATCAATATCATTTATTTTCAATTTTACACCTGTTTTAGATTCTATTGTAATTTTTTGCCCATGAACAAGTGTCACTAGTTTCTTTGCTCTAGCGTTAGGAGCCTCACGAACATTTAAACCTCCTTTTGCGGAAACATAATAATCCATTTGCCCAAATGTGTCAAAAGAGATTATAATTAAAAGAAGTATTAGCTTTTTCATATAATTGATTTACATAACAATACACTAATTTAACAAACTTTTAAAAGTCATATAAATCAGAAAAAACCGTAAGTGATTTATTTAGTATTTTCAAATTCAATACTTTTAAACAAGGAAGCTTCAATTTAAGCCAAGACCAAAACGCCCCCCCTACTCAGCACTAACAAAGTCAATAGATATTCCTTTGTTGATTGAGATACTTTTCCATTTAAATTATGGATTTAAATCAGAGGCATATTTTCCTCTGTTAGCTAATGCAATTATATACTATATTATAGATTTTTTTTAATTTTACAATGGACGTTTGATAAATAATAACATGTTGAATTATTTAATTCAATTTGAATTTAACAAGTATAACTTGTTTCGCCAATTAGATTTTTATATAAAATTTTAAAATACTTTTATAATGATGAATATTATTAAAAAATATGAATAAAATTATATTTCTTTTTATTTTTTTTATTTACAAAAGTATTTTTTCTCAAATAGGCTCTCACACTTCAAGAGAAATAGATAGTTTAGTAATTTTTGAGGGAGGACCTCTATCACAAATGCCGATTAAATCCCAGGAAAGACAAAAGGAATGGCAGAAAATAAATAAAAACTATTTCTCATCAGAAATTGCAAGATATAAGTTGATTAAAACAAATTTAATTGAAGGAAAAGAGGAGGGACAAAAAGTTTATATCTTTAGTCACTTACATTGTTGGAAAAGGCCTCTTGGATGCAATTATCTTACAACAGAAAATAAGTTTATTATTACTAGAGATTAACAGTAATTTTCATGAACTTCCCGTTTATGAGCTTATTTATTACAATTCAGGCATACCTCGCTCGGTTAACTCTAGGACCTTGAATCCCCTTAAATAAATACAATCCAACCCCTCTATAATTCTTAACTATTACTGACCTTACCTGAGATTTGCTTGTAAATATTTTGTAGCGGGTTTGTTCAGGGGTTTTGCTAGTTTTGGTGAGTTTAAAGTTGTTAACTAATCACTCCAGATTAAACTTTCTATATATAAATTCGTTTTTTGTTATGGGATTGAGTCTCAAAAAATGTGATGTCTCATGCCCTATCCTCAGGGTTTGGAACAGTATTACAAACAAAAACCTAAAAACTTTTTGCTCTGACAGATTTTATGATGGTGAGGTGTTTTTAAAATACGATTTTTCTTTTATTTGAAGTAGTAAAAGTACCTACAGTGTATGGTTTATATATTTCAAGGAGAAAATAACCTAACAATGCATTGTTAGCCACTATTTTTTTTAATCTATTCTTGTTCTTCGAATGACGATGATCCAAACCCTAAAGTTTCATCAACAATCATCAAATTAATTTTTTAAAAGCTAGGGTTATAATGATAATTACACACATAATCATTAATTTTAAATCTAATAAAACTCATGCTAAAACAAAAAGAAAAACAATTCCTTGAGGAAAATGGATATCTAAACCTAGGAGTGCTGTTAAGTGAATCAGAGTTAAATTCTATTAACGCCCGAATGGAGGAGTTGAAAGAGATTGAAGGGGAAAATGCCGGCAAAGAATTGGTTGAATCCAAATACATTAGACATCCCAAAGAAGAAGGAACAGACCGATTGGCCGATTTGGTCAATAAAGGTGAAATATTTGATGTGTTCTATACCCACCCTAGGGTATTGGAAGGCATAGAGACCGTTCTTGGTAAAGAATTCAAATTATCTTCACTAAATTATAGGGCCGCCAAACCTGGCATGGGACTTCAAAAACTTCATGTGGATTGGGGAAATACTGTTGTTGACTCCAACTATAAAGTTTGTAACAGCATATGGCTTTTGGATGATTTCACCATGGAAAACGGTTCTACTCGGATCGTTCCAAAATCACACAAGTTCAAGCAGTTGCCTGATCAAGCACTTGAAGACACTTTTGAGGAACATCCCGATGAAATAAGAATTATTGGGCCTGCGGGTTCCGTATTTATTTTTAATTCGCATGTTTGGCATGGTGGAACCACCAACCATACTATCGCTGATCGTCGAAGTATTCACAGTTATTTTTGTTTAAGAGATCAGCCTCAACAAATTTATCAATCAAAATACATCACCAAAAATACTGCCCATAGAATTGGAAAAAAGGGAAGATATATTTTAGATGTTTAATCCTATGAAAAATAAATATATCATTCTTAATGAACCTGGAAAATTCCAAAATAAGGAAAACACCATTGATTTAAAATTGTCAGAAGGAGAAGCCTTGGTGAAAATAAAAAAGATTGGAGTTTGTGGAACAGATTATCACGCTTTCAGGGGCAACCAACCTTTTTTCACCTACCCGAGGGTACTCGGTCATGAATTGGGTGCTGAAGTTGTTCAACTGCAATCTGCTTCTGATGATCTTGCAATTGGAGATCGTGTGGCTGTAGAACCTTACCTAAATTGCGGGAAATGTCAGCCTTGTCGCAATGGTAAAAGCAATTGTTGCGAGCAATTAAAAGTACTGGGAGTTCATGTCGACGGTGGAATGGCAAGCTTACTTAAAGTACCTGTTAATAAACTTCACCGCTCCTCTGTATTGAGTTACGATCACTTGGCTACTATTGAGTTTTTGGGGATTGGTGCACATGCAGTTGAAAGATCCAATATTAAAAAAGGGGATACCGTTTTGGTCATTGGAGCCGGGCCTATAGGGCTATCTGTGGTTCAATTTGCAAAGCTAAAAGGTATCAAAGTCGTGGTGATGGATTTTAATAAAAATCGTCTGAATTTTGCTCAATCTCGATTGAAAGCTGATGAAATCATTTGTCCTGACAAAGATTTTTTACCAGAAAATTTAAGAGAAGTGTTGAATGGCGACTTACCAGATGCTGTTTTCGATGCCACTGGAAATAAAACCTCAATGGAAAACTCTTTTAATTATTTGTGTTCTGGAGGTAAATTAATCTTTGTAGGTTTATTTATTGGTGAAATTCAGTTTCACGATCCCCTGTTTCATAAAAATGAAATTACATTGATGGCAACAAGAAATGCTTTACCGCAAGAATTCAAAAAAATCATTCATTTGATGGAGCAAAAGAAAATCAATATCAACCAATGGATCACCCACTCTTGTAATTTTGACGAATTTCCCAATACCATCGAAAATTGGATCGATCCAGAGCAAATGGTTATCAAAGGGATGATATCACTTTAATCATTAAGATCATTAAACAATGAGCGTTGTAAAAACAATACGTATTTCCGCAGCGGAAATGAAGTTACATTTTATCAAAAAATTATCGGCTTTTGATTTTTCAAGTGAGGATGCTGAAAAATGTGCAGATATTTTCACCCAAAACAGTTTGGATGGTGTTTACTCTCATGGAGTAAATAGGTTTCCAAGATTCATCGATTTCCTGAAAAAAGGTTATGTAATGCCAAAAAACAAACCCACATTGAAAAATCGATTAGGAGTGATAGAACAATGGGACGGTGCATCTGGTCCGGGCCCTTTGAATGCTTTTTTTGCAACAAATAGGGCATTGGAATTGGCCAAGGAATTTGGAATAGGATGTGTAACGCTCTCCAATACCAACCACTGGATGCGTGGAGGTTATTACGGTTGGCAGGCAGCAAAAAAAGAGCATATTTTTATTGGATGGACCAATACAACGGCCATTATGCCAGCTTGGGGTGCCAAGAATTCCAAACTGGGTAACAACCCTCTGGTCATTAGTATTCCTTATCATGACGAAGCAATAGTACTGGATATGTCCATGTCTCAGTTTTCCTATGGTGCCATGGAATTGACTGAACTAAAAAATGAAAAATTACCCGTTACTGGAGGCTACGATAACAATGGGAATTTGACTAATGACCCAAGCTTGATATTAAAATCTCTAAGAACCCTTCCGGTAGGATTTTGGAAAGGATCAGGACTGTCTTTCGTATTGGATGTAATGGCTGCGATTTTATCTGATGGCCTGGCTGTTCATCAAGTTGCCCAAAAAGAAGACGAAATATCTTGTTCCCAAGTTTTTATCACCATCGACCCTAAAAAATTGTTGGGATACAATGATAAAGATAATGTAATTGATGAAATTGTAAAAGATTTGAAATCCTCTACACCAATAGATGAAGAGTCCCAAATCAGATTTCCCGGTGAAAGAGCTATACATAATAGAAAAGAAAACACTGAAAAAGGGGTTCCTGTTTTAGAGTCTGTTTGGAATGAAATTCTAAATTTATAATTCATTTATTTTTATTAATCTAAACGTTATTTGAAAAGCGGAAATTACGTCTCTGATCGAGAACCAGAGTACCTTTGGTCAAAACCCGTTTGTGTCCATATATAAGTTTCAAATATCTTCTGTTTTTTCAACTATAATCTGTTTGATTTCAATGCCTCCCAGCATTATTTAATAATTTAACAGTGTCACCTCCTTCATTCAACTGGCCCTCTCTTGTCCTTATTTAAATTTTATAACCCTTTACGATTGAGTTTGATATTATGGCAAATAAAATAATGGATAGACCGATATAAAAACCTGAACTCATCAATTCACCATCTCCAAAAATAAACAGTGCCAATATGATACCATAAATGGGTTCCATATTGATGATAAGCATGATTGTAAATGGATTCAATTGTTTCATTACTTCGATAGAAAAAGTAATAGCATAAGCTGTACATACAGAACCAAGGATTATTAGATATAAAAAATCTGAAGTGGTGATTGTAAAAAATGAAGTATCAAAACCTCCACTTAACAAAATATATAAAGAGATAAAACTCAGGCCAATCATCATCTCACCAAGCGTGATAATCACTGAGGAATTGTCTTTAATTAAAATACCATTGATTAGAGTAAAAAAAACACCCAAAACTGTAGCAATTAGAGCAACAAACATTCCCAGCCAATCTTCAGGAGAAGTTTTAAAAATAACGAACATGCCAATCATCGTAATCCCTCCAAATAAAATCTCAGAAAAATAGATTTTTCGATTGTAAAATACTGGTTCTAATACCGCTGTTATTAATGCTCCAGAAGAAAGCATCGCTAATGTTGGCGACACCCCAACCATTTTTATGGCATAGAAAAATGACAACCAATGGGCTGCAATTAAAAACCCTGCCGCAACTAACTTATAAAGAAGATTATAATTGAATTCAAATTTTTTCTTTTTAAAAAAAAATAAAAAAATAGTCAAAAAAAGAGAAGCCATCAACATGCGATACCAAACCAAAGAAATCGCATCCTTGTCGATCAAAACTCCTAAAATTGACGTAAAACCAAATATGAAAACTATAAAATGAAAATGTAAAACACTTTGGGCCCTTTTGCTTAGCATTATTTTGAAAATAATTTACAAATATGACAAAAACCATTAAATCTATTTCAAGGAAAATGATGCCTTTTATTCCTTTATTTACTTATATTTATTAGGAAACACAAATAAAGTATTATGAATGAATTAGAAATTTTAAACCATTTTCAACTGAGTTTTATATCAAATGCAACATATATGCTCTCTTTTACTGGATTGGTTTTTATAACCTTCAGACTTGTTAGATTCCAAAGGGAACAAAACTCAAATGTTTTTGGAAAAATCTTGGTAACCATTTTTGGGCTTTGTACTGCCTTTTATGGATATACCGTTTTTTCATATTTAAGAAATGCTCAACTTGCACAATCCTATCGCTTATCCGAATTAAAAGAAAGTGGAGTTGAATTGTCCGCTGTAACGAACAGTTTTATTGAATTTACCGGACATTCCGTTTCAGATGGATGGCCTCCTTCATTTATGCCCGAACCTGCTGCAAATATTTTTTTAATCACGTTTGCTTTAATGATTGTTGCAGGAACTTGGGTAAACCTTTCGAAAGATTGAAAAAAAATATATCAACACTACCCTTGGTGTTTATAAAAGGGAAGGATCACATAAATGATCTAAACAATCCAAGATTAAATCCAAAATCTCATTAATTTTAAATTAATTAGGGTTTTAATATTGAGTATATAAAAATTAAGCATTTCCAATGCGCTATCTGTTTCTTTTTTTGGCTTGTATACTCCTGACCCAATGCGGTCCGTCTATCCAAAACAGTGTTAGTAAGGGTTTATATGAAAAATGGCAACACTATCTCGGGGATCCATCCAGGAGCCATTACAGCACACTTTCAGAGTTTAACTCTGAAAACATTAAGTACCTAAAAATTGCATGGGAGTACCAGAGCAAGGATTTTGGACAAATGCAGATGAATCCTATTGTGGTCGACAGCTTGCTTTACGGAGTTAGTGCTGCACTAAGAGCATTTGCACTGGATGCGCGAACAGGTGAAGAGGTTTGGGTTTTTGGCGATTCACTAAAGACTTGGTTTTCCAACAGCAGAGGGGTTACCTATTGGGAATCGGGTGAGGATAAACGGATTTTTTACACTATTGGTTCTGATCTTTGGGCTTTAAATGCCTTGACGGGTAATCCGGTACAATCGTTTGGTGCAGACGGAAAAATTGATTTACGAAGCGGTTTACCAGCCACCTCAAAAGAAAAATTTGTCATCTCGACTACTCCAGGGACTATTTTTAAGAATTTGATAGTTATGCCATTGAGGCTCTCGGAAGGTGTGGGTGCCTCTCCTGGAGATGTAATGGCGTTTGATGTAAAAACCGGAAAATTAGTCTGGTCTTTTCACACCATTCCACATCAAGGAGAGGAGGGAGACGATACTTGGGGAAACCCCAACATTTCACAAAGTTCTGTTGTAGGAGCCGCTAACAATTGGGCTGGAATGTCACTGGATGTAGATCGTGAAATTCTTTACGTCCCCACTGGATCAGCAGCACCCGACTTTTATGGTGTCATGCGACCTGGAAAGAATCTTTTTTCAAATTGCCTATTGGCACTCAATGCCAATACCGGTAAATTAATTTGGCACTATCAATTTACCCATCACGACTTGTGGGATCGCGACCTTCCTGCTCCACCCAATTTATTAACAGTAAATCATGGAGGCAAATCCATACCCGCAGTGGCTCAAATAACCAAACAAGGCTTTGTCTTCCTTTTTGATCGACTAACAGGTCAGCCGCTGTTTGAAATTAAAGAAGTTCCTGTCCCAAAATCAGACTTACCCGGGGAACAAACTTGGCCCACTCAACCAATTCCTGTCAAGCCGTTTTCCTTTGCACGACAATCAAATGATTTAACTGCAGAAGACATCAGTCCCTATGCCCCAAACCGCGACAGTTTACTCCTTCTATTTGAACAGGCCGACAAAAGACGCTATGCACCCCCTTCCCTAAAACCCGTTCTCTTGTTACCAGGTTATGATGGAGCTGCCGAATGGGGAGGTGCTGGAGCTGATCCAGATAAAGGAATTCTGTATATCAATTCCAATGAAATGGCTTGGTTTCTACGAATGAAAAAAACCAAAGTTTTTGGGGCTGAAGTTCCCCAAGGAGAGCGGATTTATCTGCAAAATTGCGCCAGCTGTCACAAAGCCAATCGAACCGGATTAGCCCTTAGTGGATATCCCAGTCTTGTCGAAGTCAGTAATCGTTTATCTGAAAAGCAGATTCAAGAAATCATTACCCGTGGCAAGGGGATTATGCCCGGTTTCCCTCAATTGTCAACAAAAGATCATCAAATGCTCATAAATTTTTTGACCGACAAAGAAAATAAAAATGAGGCCGGGGAGGGAATACAGGATAAGATCGAAGAAAACTACCTCCCTTTTAAATTTACAGGCTACAATAAATTTCTCGACAAAAATGGTCTTCCGGCCATTGCTCCACCATGGGGAACACTACAGGCTTTAGATCTAAATACCGGAGAATACCTTTGGAAAGTCCCACTTGGCGAAACAGTTTCCTTGCGAAATCTCGGTTATCCTACAACCGGAACCGAAAACTACGGAGGGCCAGTTGTTACCAAAAATGGACTCCTATTTATTGCTGCTACCAAGGATGGTTATATTAGGTCATTTGATAAGAAAACAGGAAGCTTAATTTGGGAATTTAAATTACCCGCTCCAGCATTTGCAACGCCTTCGATTTATTTTGTGGATGGAAAACAGTATTTGGTAGTTGCATGTGGAGGTGAAAAACTCCAAACTAAAAAAGGCAATAAAATAATTGCATTTGCTTTGGAAAAAATTGAGAAAAATTAATTCTATTTCGTGACTTACTATTAAATTTTTTAACTTATAATCTGAAGTTGGGTGTAAAGTAATCTAGAATTTAAATTATATATTTTATGAAAATAAGTTTATGGATTTTGATTTTGATGTTTTTTCTTCCGATAAGCGCTTCAAAAAAAACAATACCAACTATTTCCGCGATAAATTATACCGATAATAAGCCAGTTCTAATTGAATTGGAGAAAGGTGAAATTTCAAGCATTACAGACCTAAAAACAGATTCAGTTATTCCAAGTTTGTTTGTTGCGCCGGGACTTATTGATCTTCAAATTAATGGATTTGTTGGAGTTGATTTCTCGGGACCCAATTTAACTGTAAAAAAAGTAAAAAAAGCTACAAAAGCACTTTGGAAAGCTGGTGTCACTTCATACTTTCCGACTATTATTACAAGTGACTTCTCTAGAATGAAAGAAAATTTTTCTGTTCTAGCAAAAGCAATAAAAGATCCTGAATTAAAAAATTCAATACTAGGTTTTCATTTGGAGGGGCCTTATATATCTCCAATCGACGGCTTTAGAGGAGCACATTTGAAAAAATATACTAGAGAGCCAAATTGGCAAGAGTTTTTAGATCTTCAAAATGCGGCAAACCATAATATTAAATTAATTACTGTTGCACCGGAACTAAATGGAGCTATTGAATTTATTAAAAAATGTACAAATAGTGGAGTAATTGTTTCATTAGGACATCACAATGGCACTGTATCTGAAATTAAAGATGCTGTTAATGCAGGGGCCAGAATGGCAACTCATTTAGGCAACGGTTGTGCAAATATGATAAACAGGCATTATAATCCACTATGGCCTCAATTGTCAGAAGATCTTTTAACTCCAAGTATTATTGCAGACGGTTTTCATTTAACAAGGGAAGAGGTCAGGACATTCTACAAAACTAAAAGTGCTGATAATTTAATATTAGTTTCTGATGCTTTAGATTTAGCCGGGTTGCCCCCTGGGGAATATATCCGTGGAGAAAGAAAGCTTTTACTCACTCCTAACGTAGTTAGATTTCCAAAAATAAATGCATTAGCTGGTGCAGCATCACCTATAAGTAAGTGTTTAGAAGTCATAATGGAATTCACTGAATGTAATATATCAGAAGCCATCAAAATGGCTTCTACTAATCCTGCTAAGATGTTTTCTCTCAATCACCTTGGATCATTAGGTATTGGTAAAAGAGCCGATCTGATTGTTTTTAGTATGATAGGAAATAAAATTGAAATTCATAAAACTTTTGTCAATGGCGTAGAGGTTTATTCAAAAAGTGAATAAGCCTGTGCGAATTGATCTTGAACTCTATTTAAGAATCTGTTTGTGTTTTAATAAATTAAGCTTTAATTGATCATAGGGAATATATTGCAGATCCCAATCATTGTCAATGGCCATAGCTGCTGCAATTGCTGCCGACTGACCCAAAACCATGAATACCGGCTCCATTCGGATTGATCCAAAAGCAATATGAGAGGCAGAGAGGCAAATTGGAACCAGAAGGTTTCTCACCTCTGATTTCTTTGGAACAATGCATCTGTAACTGATGGGAAAAGGATTTACCACATGAGCCTCTACATTACCCTCATTTTTAACGTATCCATTGAGATCAACATAACGCTGAACATGATGCGAATCCATTCCGTATGCTGCCAAACCAATAGCATCTTCAACCAACTCTAATTTTTCACAGTTTCTCTGGGTCATCACATATTCGCTGATCATTCGTCTAGCCTCACGGATATACAACTGAGAGGGCCAGCCATCTTCTCGCTCATACTCATCTTTGCAAGTTCCCCATTGAGAGACAATTTCTCTCACTTGGGCAGGAATACGAGGATGATAGGCCAAAGTCCACATCAAACCCTGTTGATACTTTTTGTGACGCTCCGCTATCTTTTCCCGTTCCTCATACAATGCTTCTGGATACAAATAATTCTGCCCGATAAAGTCTGTAGAAAAACCTTTTTGGTTGTTAGTATCAGTTTTACGGTTGGGCATTTTTGAATTGATCCATGGAACTAAGGGATCCCCGTAACTATACATTTTTTCATGGGATCCTATAGCCGCTTCATAGTTTCTAAAAAGCAATTCATACTCGATTTCTTGATATCCAGATGGCTTACTAAACGGAATCCTGTTATCGGGGTGATTGGTCAAAGTCATGCGATAGCAGTAGGCTTGAATTTTATCATCTCCAGCTCCATCAACTCCAGGCTTTCGGTGATTAATAAAGGGCAGTAAGCCACTTTTTGGATCGCCTTTTTTGATATAGGGATCAACTCCCTCAATGAAATTATGATGCGCTGCATTCATGGAAATTGTTTTTTTAAGGGCAAGACTCACATTATTTGCCTGCACCCCATTTAATGACTCTCCATATTGTGAGTTGGACTCGCGACCCACGGTATAACTAACTCCGGCCGCAGCCATTAAATCCCCCACATAGGTGGCATCAATGAATATTTTACTTTGATATATTTGACCGCTTTCCATTTGAATGGATACTATTTTACCTTCTATTTTTTTTACCCCTGATTTTCGATTTAATCGCTGAGAATAGATCAAGGTTATGTCTTTTTCCTTCTTTATCATGTCCTTAAAGACCCTTAGGGCTGCTGAGGGTTCAAACGTCCACATGGCATCTTCCATAGAATCAGAAGTTGTCTGACCACCATCTCTATAAGACTCTCGCTTTTGCCATATCCAATTTTCCTGTTTTTGGTAATAGCTTTTAATGTTTTGATAAAACTCTCTGGATATTCCGCCGATGGCTTGCTTGTTCCCGATATCTGTCTGACCCAACCCTCCGGTGGTTAAGCCCCCTATTCTGTGACCAGGTTCGATCAATAATACTTTTTTACCCAATCTGGAACTTTGAATTGCAGCGGTAATCCCCGAAGAGGTAGCTCCATAGACGACAATGTCATAAGATTGAATGCTTTGGCAAAAAACCTTAATATTGAACAAGAGGAATAAAACCGTGACCAAAAAATTGGTATTTTTAAAGGATTGAAATTTGAAATTTACTTTAAACATGATAAACTGTAGCTTTTTAGATCATCCAATAATAAATTTTTTATTTCACTATCTTATAGTAGGAAAAAAAGCGTCCTTGTGATTGGAAAAAAATCCACTAATCATAGCGTCGAAACCAAGCTACATGCTGCCCTTTTTTATCCTTAGACTGAATATGTTCTGAAAGCTCCCACCCCAAAAGCTCCATCAATTTTATGAACTCCTTTGGGGTCATTTTGTAAACACAGCGTTGGTCTTCACAATCCAATCCCAAAACAATATCCTCATGAGAAGTAGATTTAAAAACACCAGAAAAAATGGCAGCATCATTTTCGTTAACAGTATAGGCCATAGAGGCCCACTCCTGCCCCAATAGACCATGGGTATTCAATAGAGCAATCACGATAAAGTTTTTTAAGGCTTTCAAGGACTTGGCTTTTATACGAAACAGGTCGCTTGACCAATATCTCCTGGCAAAAACAAAAATCTAAAAACTTTTTTAATACACCTTTTTTTCAAACCAGAGCATGACGCGGTTGTTGTTGAAAAGGTTCAAATTAGCCAGGGCAAAATTATTATTCCGATTATTGATCATTGGCAAATTACCATTCAATTCCAACTCCACTCCTTGGGTTACCGCTTTCAATTGAAAGCCCTTGTCTTGATAATCCTTTATCAACTTAACGATGGAAGGATTTTTTACGGTTTCCCGTTTGACCTCTTCTCCATTGTCGACCTTATAAACCAGCTCTTTTTTGGATTGCTCCAAAATATCAACAATGATCCACTCTTGGGAATAAGTTGAAACTGTGGCTAAAAAAAATAATACAATAGTTAAAGCTTTCATTTTTTTTTAATTTAAAAGTCCTTCAGGACTTGTTTTCAATTTTTTTACTCAAATGAACCAAGCTAATCATCACCACAGCGACCATGGTATGCAAAAAACCAAAGGCAAAAGCATCCAGGCTGTTAAAGTTCCCCCGAATGGATGAAAGCGAAAAAAAGAATACGGCTAACAGGTTAAATACAGCCACACTATAGCCATAAATTAATCTGACCTCAGGTTTATGCCAAACTTTTTTGAGAATAAAAAAAGTAACAAACCAAAACAGAAACTCGTATAAATACTGAATATCGTTCAATCCCAACATACATCTTCTTCATTAAATACATTATAAAGTTATGTAAAAAACCCGTGGATTCAAATTATAAGAAAATTCTTAGGCTTATTTTTATTGACCTCACACAACTCCAATCGAATCAACAAATCCCAATACTTGAAAATTAGGACTCATATATGGTAATAAAATATTCTCCCAATGGTTTTAAAGTGGAAAAAATAAACCATTTCGATAACTTTGTAATATTCTAGCAATAAATCAACGACATCATCCATGAGGCCCTTTTTTTATCTTTCGACAGTTTTTCTTTTTGTAAACGTTTTAAACGCGCAACAAAGTCAGACCACAGTTAGCATCTCCAACGATTCATTAAACACCCTAACTGAAGAAAAAAGTAAATTCAAATTCTTCGGATTAACCCAAATCACCTTTAACCAAGCCTATTTTGAAAATTGGGTTTCGGGTGGGGAGAATTCCATGACAGGACTTCTCAGAATTGACTACAACATCAATTATCTGGGGGAAAAGAATTGGTTATGGGACAACAACCTAATACTTTCCATAGGAACCACTTATCTCTCGGGAAATGCCTTTTTCAAAAAAGCCGACGACCGAATCGAAATCAACTCAGTGCTTAGTAAAAAAGTAAATACCTATTGGAACTATTCTGCTTATTTCAATTTCAAAACCCAATTGCTTTCGGGCTACCGATATTTCAAAAAAGACGGAGAAGACCAAAAAGAAGAAATTTCTAGGATTCTTTCCCCAGCAATAATTCAATTGGGCCTGGGGTGGTACTACAAAGAAGGAGATCTCACTTGGTTTAATATTGCACCATTGGCCGCCAGAGGGATTTTTGTTAGTCAACATTACACTCAAAACCTATCTCCCGGTAAAAAATATTTTGGAGTAGGAAGAGGCGCCACCAGTATTGTCTCAATAGGAGCTTCGCTTTCAGGTTACATCAGATCCAATTTGATGGAAAACATTACTATAGATAATAAATTCAATGTTTACGTAAACTATATCAATAAAATCGAAAACATTGATTTTGAATGGAATGCCAACATCCGACTCAAGGTCAACGACAAAATATCAAGCAACTTAATCGTACATCTCCAATACGATGATGATCTTATCAAACGACTGCAAATCAGAGAGTTATTTGGTTTGGGGTTGAGTATTGACATTTAATCCAAAAAATGAATGCTAAGTTGTGAGGGTAATTGTGATAATTAATGGCAGCACGATCTGACAATAAAAATATAAATTTGGAGTAATGACAATAAAACTCTGTTTATCCTTTTCTCTGTTGATAATTCTCTGTTTATGGAGCTGCCATATTCAGAAAGGTAATTCTCCCAATGTGATCCTTATTCTAACCGACGATCAAGGTTGGGGTGACCTGAGCGGTAATGGCAACCTGGACTTATCAACCCCCCACATAGATAAATTAGCCAGAACAGGAACGCGTTTCGACCGTTTTTTTGTCAGTCCGGTATGTTCTCCTACCCGAGCGGAGATCCTAACAGGAAGGCACCACGTTAGGGGTGGTGTTTACAGTACCAGTAAAGGAGGAGAAAGATTGGATGTGGATGAAGAAACCATTGCAGAAGTCTTCAAATCCGCAGGTTATCAAACTGCGGCCTATGGCAAATGGCACAACGGTATGCAAGCCCCTTTTCACCCCAACAGTCGGGGGTTTGACGACTATTACGGCTTTTGTTCCGGTCACTGGGGAAATTATTACAATCCCCTACTGGAACACAACGGAAACCTGGTAAGGGGTGACGGATTCATCATTGATGACTTGACCCAATACGGTATTGATTTTATCAAAAAAAATACCCGTCAGCCTTTTTTCCTCTATCTCCCCTTCAACACTCCCCACAGCCCCATGCAAGTACCGGATCAATTTTGGGAGAAATTCAAAGACAAAAAGTTGAGTCAAAACGGAAGCGGTGGCCCTCCCAAAAATCAAAATCAAATCGACCACACCAGAGCTGCACTTGCCATGTGTGAAAACATCGACTGGAATGTAGGTCGTATTATGGAGCAACTCAAAAACAGTGACTTACTGGAAAATACCATTGTAATTTATCTATCGGACAATGGCCCCAACGGTAATCGCTGGAATGGCGCAATGAAAGGAAGGAAAGGCAGTACAGATGAAGGGGGGGTGCGCTCTCCAATGGTCATGAATTGGCCCGGTAAAATTCCCCAAGGAAAAATCGTCAAAGAAATTGCCAGTGGAATTGACCTCCTACCTACATTAAAAGACTTAACAGGCATCACATCTCAACCCAAAAATCCGCTGGATGGTATTAGTCTTAAACCTCTTATTCTGCAAGAAAACCAAATATGGGAAGACCGTTATATTTACAACTATTGGCGGGGTAAACTGAGCCTGAGAAATCAAAACTATCGCTTGGATCACCAAGGCCAACTTTTTGACATGGTCAATGATCCCAATCAAACCACAGATATTGGTAAAACAAAACCCCAAGTCTTGGCCGATTTGAGCATGGCCAAAGAAAAATGGTCGCAAGAGGTATTGATAGAGCTTCCTGCCAATGACACCCGTCCTTTCTACCTTGGTCATCCCAGTCTGCAAATCACCCAAGTCCCCGCCAGAGACGCTACCCCCAGTGGAAACATCAAACGCTCCAACCGATTTCCCAATTGTACCTATTTCACCAACTGGATCAGTCTAGAGGATACCATCAGTTGGGAGGCAGAAGTGGCCCAAGACGGAGAGTTTGAAATAACGATTTACTATAGTTGTGCAGAAGATTCCATAGGGTCCCTTTTTGAAATCAGTTTTGGTGACTCAAGGATTCAAGGTGAAATTAGTGAAGCTCACAACCCCAGTGAATACGGAGCCTCAGAGGACAGGGTCATCCGACAAGAATCGTATGTAAAAGATTTTAAGCCCCTTAAAGTAGGAAAACTAAAACTCAAAAAAGGAAAAGGAACACTCCAAATCAAAGGGATCAAAAAAAATGGAAGAGCCCTAATGGATTTTAGGTTGATGCTATTAAAGCGCGTTTGACCCATTCATTGATTTCATTTCTGAAAATGACATCCATTAGATTTGAACATTTTCTTTATATTGAACATAAATAAACCAACAAATTGAAGATAATTAAAATAGAAACCCATGTTATTTCCAATCAATTAGAACAAAGTTTTTTCTTTTCTAAGTGGATCTATAACGAAAGAGGAAGGTGGCCCATGCCTTTGGGGTTGTCCCTTATTATCAGTAATATTTGGGCTGTGAGGACCGTAAAGTGGGAGGACGTTAAAAAACCATTTCAACTCATGTTGGTCGGTTTGTCCATCATCATTTTAGGTAGTAGTCTGCTGGGCTATTCCAACAAGCTTTCGTAATCATGGAGCAGATTATCTCTGGTTTTGGAGAACTTCTTTTAAGACTCAGTCCACAGGTACATGAAGACCTGATTGTCCAATCAGATGCATTGGAAATGGGTTTTGCTGGGGCCGAAGCCAATATACTGGCCGACCTCTCCCATTGGGGTCAAGCCACCCAACTTATCACCGCCTTGCCCGAAAATCCCTTGGGTAAAAAAGCTTTAATGTTTCTCAATCAAAATGGGGTTGGCACCCAAAACATTTCCCTAGATAATGGAAGAATGGGAACCTATTATATAGAGCACGGCACTGCCATCAGAGGAACTCAGATTACCTATGACCGTAGGGATTCTTCTTTTGCAAAATGGAGTTTAAGCGAAAAAGATTGGAAAAAATTCTTGGAAAACAGCTCCCATTTTGTAGTTACCGGTATCACTCCCGCCCTTTCGGAAAGCTCTAAAAAATCCCTTTTAAAAGGATTGAAAATGGCCCAAAAAATTAATTGTAAAGTCGTATTTGATCTGAATTTCAGACGCAGTCTTTGGTCGGCACCAATTGCCAAAAAATCTTTATCCGAAATACTGCCCTATGTAACAATTCTAGTGGGTAACATCGGTTCTGTAAATGATTTATTTGATAGACAAATAAAAACCCAAAATGATTTTGATGCCTTGACAGAACAAACCAAAAAGGCTATTGATTTCATCTCGCAATCTGGAAATTTTGAAACCATAGCCATGACCATCCGGCAACAGATCAATGCCACCGAGAACATCTTAGGAGGAATGGTAAAACAAGAAGGTAAAATATGGTCAAGTCTTTCAATTCCAACCACCATAAAAGATCGATTGGGAGGGGGAGATGCCTTTGCCGCAGGTATCCTTTTTGGTAAGCTTTCCAATTGGGAAATGCAAAAAATCCTTGATTTTGCCACCGCTGCCTTCGCCACCACCCAAACCCTCAAAGGAGACATCAATTATCTAAGTATAAAAGAAATACTATCGGTAAGTGAAGGCAATCTCAAAGGCTACATAAAAAGATAAAACATGTCACGAACCAATCTCTTAGAACAACTATTAGCAACCAAGGTTATCGCCATAATTCGCCTATCGGGTTCCAAGCCTATTTTTGAACTGGCAAATGCACTCCATAGAGGTGGAATCAAAGCCATAGAGATAACCATGGGAACGCCTAATGCTTTGGAAGAAATCAATAAGCTTTCCAAAATAAATGGGGTCATTTCCGGTGTAGGTTCAGTCATCGATACAAAAACCGCCCAAGCCGCTATCGAGGCCGGTGCACAATTTGTGGTCACACCGGTTAGCAAACCCGATGTAATCCAAATGGTGCATCAATACGATAAACCCATTCTTTCGGGCGCCATGACCCCTTCAGAAATTTTACAAGCTTACCAATGGGGGGCAGATGTGGTCAAACTTTTTCCAGCTGCCGATTATGGCCTGTCCTACTTCAAAGCCGTGAAAGCCCCCATGCCTCATATACCCATTATGCCTACCGGAGGGATAACGGCCGAAAACGCTGCTGAGTGGATCGCAAACGGAGCCGTTTGTCTGGGCGTAGGGAGCAGCTTGATGAATAAAAAATTAATTGAACAAAGAGATTTTGACGCCATCACAGCTATGGCTAGGGCAATGACAGAGGCCATTAAAAATTGATTTTAATGGGTGTAGAAAGACACATACATTTATTAAAAAGTCTGTTGTTCCCTCTCCTTCGGGTATTCTTCAGGTAAATTGGAACCGAGCGAACAGCAAAGAAAAGATACTCCAACTTGAAATCCCTTTTGGTATGAAAGCTAAACTTGATTTGGCTAGCTTTAAAATCCCTTCAGGGAAAACCATTAAAATCAATGGCAAAAAAATACCACAGGAGGCAACTAAAAAATCTTTTTATATGCTCTCTTCTGGAAAATGGGAACTGATTTTTTGATCTATTTGAGCTCTAACTTTTGGGTTTTGCCATATCCGTCTCCTCTGATGGCTTCAAAAGCGGTCAACATCTCCTGAAGTTTCTCGGGTTGGCTGTCTGCCAGGTTGTTTTGTTGGCCTATGTCTTCGGCAAGATTGTACAATTGAAAATCGGAATCATTCCCCAGTTCAATTTGAACCTTTTCATTTACAGCGGGTCCTTTATATGGAGGGATCATTACCCAACCCCCTTTTTTAAAGGCAGTCCTTGAAGTAGCTTCAATGACCAATTCATCTCTGCCTTGGTCAGATTTTCCCATCAATAAATCCAATAAGGGTAGGCTATCATCGGTTCTGACCTCACTGCCCACCAACTGGGCCAAAGAGGACAACAGGTCCAATTGACTCACCATGGCATCGGAAACACCGGGTTGAATTTTACCTTCCCAATAGGTGAAAAAAGGCACATGGGTTCCTGCTTCAAACAGGCTGTATTTTCCTCCGCGAAAAGGCCCCCAAGGGGAATGATCCCCATTTTTGACATCAGAATCATCATAGTAACCATCGTTTAAAACAGGACCATTGTCACTGGAAAAAATAATGAGGGTATTTTTCAAAACTCCCTCGGCCTCCAGAGTTTTTTTCAATTCGCCCAAACACCAATCGGCCTCTACAATGGCATCCCCTCTGGGACCCAATTCAGACAGCCCTTCAAACCGTGGGTGGGGGGTTCTGGGAACATGTGGCTGTTGCATGGGATAGTAGAGGAAGAAAGGCTGATTCTTGTGGTCTTTTATGTATTTTTGTACGCCATTTAGAAAATGATCTGCCATATCGATATCGCTCCATTTTGCAGCCCCTCCGCCTTTCATAAACCCAATCCTTGGAATTCCATTGACAATACTGCTGTTGTGTCCGTGATGCCACTTCGTGGTCAATAATTCAGGGTTTTCAAGGCCAGTGGGTTCTCCCTCAAAATTCTTTTGGTAATTCACTTCAATTGGATCATTGGGATCCAATCCTACTACATTTCCATCCTCAATATAAACGGTGGGAACTCTATCCTGGGTCGCTGCCAAGATATAAGAATAATCAAATCCCAATTGGTTGGGCCCGGGAGTTACCAACTCGTTCCAATTCACATTCCCGTTGCCTAAGCCCAAATGCCATTTCCCAATGATAGCGGTTTGATAGCCTTGCTGCTTTAACATTCTAGGAAGCGTCATCTGCTCAGTACCAATAATCAAGGGTGCGGTACCGGCAAGAATTCTCGCTCTTTTTTCGCGCCAAGGATATACCCCTGTCATCAGAGCATATCGGCTAGGTGTACAGGTAGCAGAGGTGGCATAGCCATTGTTGAATCGCATCCCTGCCATCGCCATGGCATCCATATTGGGGGTCTTTAGTTTTTTAGCCCCATTGTAGCTGACGTCTCCATAGCCTAAGTCATCCATATAAACAATGATGATATTGGGTTTTGTAGGGGCTTCTTTTTCGTTGCAGGATATAAAACATAAGTTGAATAATAAAACTATTGGAGTTAATTTGAACTTTAAAAACATAATGGTTTGGTCGTATTTCATTGTTCACTCAAATTAGTGATTTATAACTATTTTAGAGAAATTTTTATTCAAAAACATGAAAATAAACAGCTCAAAAGTTTTAAATTTTCCCATCCTGCTGAAGGTTGCCATTATCTTGTTAAGTTGCAAAGATGTACCAAATAAAGTTTCGGAAAAAGATCACCCCAATGTAATCATTATCATGGCCGATGATTTGGGTTATATAGATGTTGGATTCAATGGCAGTGTTGACATTCCCACCCCCAACATAGATCGCATTGCAAAACAAGGTGTAAAATTTACCAATGGCTATACTCCCTATTCTGTATGTAGTCCCAGTAGGGCGGGTTTTATTACCGGGCGCTACCAACAGCGTTTTGGATACGAAAGAAATGCCCAATACCGACCCAATGACCCCAACATGGGTTTGCCCCAGAGTGAAAAAATCGTACCTGAAGTTTTGGGTCAGGTTGGTTATACCTCAGGCGTGATTGGAAAGTGGCACTTGGGAGCACATATTTCCAATCATCCGCTTAACCGTGGATTCGATTTTTTTTATGGACACTTGGGTGGAGGACATCGTTATTTTCCGGAGGAATTGACCATTGAAGACAGTTACTCCATCAATGATGAACCTCTGAGTTATAAAACCTGGATCATAAGAGATCATCAGCCGGAAAAAACAGATGAGTACCTGACCGATGAATTTTCTAACGAGGCGGTAAATTTTATAGAAAAGAATCAAAAAGATCCTTTCTTTTTGTATTTGGCTTACAATGCCCCCCACGGCCCCCTTCAGGCAACACCAAGATACTTGGATCGTTTTGACCACATCAAAAACAAAAAGAGAAAAACTTATGCTGCTATGGTCAGTGCCGTAGATGATGGTGTGGGAAGGATACTTGAACGTCTAGAATCTCTAGATATTATAGAAAATACTATGATCTTCTTTTTGTCTGACAACGGTGGTCCTGAACCTAAAAATGGGTCAAATAATGGCCCGCTGAGAGAGGGGAAATCTTCTATTTACGAGGGTGGAAACCGCGTTCCATTTGCCATGCAATGGACCGGTGAAATTGAACCTATGGTGTATGAGTATCCCATTTCGAGTTTGGACATACTCCCTACGATAGCCGCCTTGACCCATGCCCCTTTGGCAGCAAATAGGCCTCTGGATGGGGTAAATATTATTCCTTATCTAAAAGGAGAAAAACAAGGAAGACCCCATCAAACCCTATACGTGAGAAAATTTGACGATGATCTATTTTCAGTGAGAGATGGAGATTTAAAATTGGTCACCAAGAAAAAGAACAGTGTAAAAGAATTGTACAACCTAAAAGAGGATTTGGGGGAGGAAATCGATCTGGCAGAGACGTTTCCAGAGGAGGTTAAAAGGTTAGATTCACTCCGTCAAAACTGGGATGCCCAATTGATCAACCCTATTTTCTTGGGATTGATTCATACCGAACGGTGGCAGAAAAGGTTAAAAGAAAATCCATAAAAAAAGGGAGTGAAAATTCACTCCCTTTTAATTAAATACCTATTGATTCCAATTATTGAATTTTAAAACCTTCAGGGTTTTGTTTCAATTTACTGGTTGCAATCGCTTCAGCAGGTAATGGAGTAATGTATTGGTCTTTGGTGGGTTGTCTGACCAAAGGCACTTGCTCGTTAGGATCTCTTTTGGCAATAGCATCCTCGAGTGTTTCAGTTCTGATCAGGTCAAACCACCTTTTATTCTCTCCGGCTAATTCCCATCCTTTTTCTGTCACTATATCGTTTACTGTCGCAGTAGTAACATCAACCGAAGGGTCAGCAGTATTTGGATCAAGACCAGCAGCTCTTCTCTTTACTTGGTTTAGCGCCTCTAATGCGGAAGCATCCATTGATCCAGAAGCTGCTTTGGCCTCTGCATAAATAAGTAAAACTTCTGAATAACGATAAACCTCTATGGCTCTGAATCCTATTGTTCGTGGTCCTACTGTTACGTCTTCTGATGTAGTCCACTTCGCATACATAGGGTGGAACCTTTGAGATACATCCCATCTAATGGTAGGAGGATTTTTTGTAGTAATTTTACCCCCTGAAAATCCACGATTCGGAATATCGGTCACAAATGAGGCCTCTTTTCTTGCCCCTTCAGGAAAATCCTTAAAGAATTGTAATTCGGGATACATATCCGACCACCCTCTTGCCATGTGAAAACTTGTGGCTGCAGGCATTTGGTTACCAGTATTACCCTCTTCTTTAGAGTATTGAGCAGATAAAATACTTTCTTTGCTATTGGCATTTTCCATCGACCATAGTCTGTCAATAGGTAATAATGTGTGATAACCCATGTCAATAACTTCTTTAGCCTTAGTTGCTGCCAATGCATTTTTAGAGGTGTCTTTTACTGGCCATCCAGCCCACGTAAGATATAAATCTGCAAGAGCAGTTTTGGCAACAGAGGACGATACTCTGCCAACATTGGCAGTAGTACCTGGAGCTGGCAAATTAGACTCCGCAAACAATAAATCTGCTTCAATGTGCTTATAGTTTTCTAATACAGTTGCACGTTGCTCATCTCCGGTGGGTGTCATTCCGTCCAAAATAATGGGTAAATTTCCATAGACCTTAACTAAACTAAGATAAGCAATTGCTCTCAAGCACCTTGCCTCTGCTTCAATTATAGCTTTTGAAGCGTCAGGAGCTGTGGAGGTCTGAAGTCCGTTTACTAAAGAATTTGCATGGTAAATCAGCTTCCAAAACCCTTTCCAATCGTAATCCAACCAATTGATGTCAGCATTTTCTCCGTTTCCATAATTGAATCCATCAAAAACCCTTAAAGGCGCTTTATTTCCTCCCCACCAAGTGGTAAGATCATCAGATCCAAAGGTATTGGTTCTGATTCGAAAACCTTGGTAAGTTACTTGAAGTTGTTTATACACTGGAGTTAGTGCAGCCACAAGATCCCCATCTGATTGAAGATTGTCCAAGGATAAAATTCCACTTCTATCTTCCTCTAGATCACTACAAGAGAAAACAAATAAAAACGAAGCGATAAGTGTAAATATTTTATATGTGTTTTTCATGTCTAAATATTTTTAAAATGTAAGATTAAATCCAACTGAAAATGATCTTGATATTGGGAAAGCATTAAAGTCTATCCCAAGGTCAACATCAGAATTTCCAGAAGCCGTAGAAACTGGGTCAAATCCAGAGTAATCAGTAATGATGAATAAATTTTCAGCATTCACAAAAACTTTTAACTGCTCTACCCCAAACATGCTTAACGCATCTTTTAAATTATAAGTTAAAGAAGCACTTCTTAGTGAAGTATATGAACCATCTTCTAAGAACTGTGAGGACAACCATTGGTTGGCATCACGCGCAGCTTGGGTTCCAGCGTGGATGGTATTGCTGGGGTTGGAAGTAGTCCAACTGTCTAGGAAATCTGCGTGAACAGCATGAAACTGTGCTGATCCAAGCCCCATCATTTTCATTCTTTGAAAATTATAGATTTCATTTCCTTGAGCTCCCTCAAATACCATATTTAAGTTAAAATCCTTGTAATCAAAGTTTAAATTCCAACCCCATGTAAAGTCAGGGTTACCATCTCCAATATTCCCAATATCCTCAGAGGTAATTTTGTCATCACCATTAAGGTCACGGTATTTTGCATGGCCCGGTGTTCCGTCAGTAGCTCCAGTTTGATATACTCCTTCAAAATGATAACCCCTAAAAGTACTGATGGGTTGACCCACCTCAACTCTGGTTGGATTAACAGGAAAGGTAGAGCCATAATATACATTCCCCAAAACCATACTATCAACACCATCAACCAACTTAACTACTTTATTTTTGTTAGCTGAAAAGTTGAAATCGGAATTAATTGAAAAGTCGTCTTTCTCATAAAGCACAGTACTTAATAAAATATCAAATCCTTTGTTTTCAACTTCTCCAGCATTTTGTGTAATAGAGGTAGGACCTACAAACTCAGGTAAAACTCTGCTTAAAAGAATATCCTCTGTTTTTTTAGAGTAATAATCTACAGATAGTAGCACTTTAGAACTCCAAAGACCGATATCGAATCCAAAATTAAATTGAGTAGTAGTTTCCCAAGTAAGGTCTGGATTAGCCATCCTTGTGGAGGGTGCTACTCCAATAGATGGCACACCCGCTGTGAAAGGATAATTATTAGCAGCAGAAATTCCAGGAATTGAAATGGTAGAAAATGGACTTACTGCCTGACTACCGGTTACCCCAAAACTCGCTCTAGCTTTTAAAGAATTGATTGAAGGGTGATCCTTAAGAAAATCTTCTTGCGAGATTCTCCAAGCAATCGAACCGGATGGGAAGGTTCCCCATCTATTGTCCTCATTAAATTTACTAGAGCCATCAGCTCTTACAGAGGCCGTAAATAAATATTTTTCATAAAGAGAATAATTAATCCTCGCTAGGAAAGACTCCAATTTCTCATTGGAAATTCCGCTGTCCGTATTTTGAATTCCTGCCAATGATAACTCTTTAAAATTGGTAGAGTTAGAGAAGAAATTATTTGCTGTTGCTTCTCTGAAACTCATTTCAAAAGACTGCTGCTCATGGACTAAATCAGCCTGGAAAGCATGATCAGGGTTATCATTCTTATAGGTTAGTCTATTGGTATTCTGTAAGCGAAGCGCTTGTTGATCTCTTACTACTGCTTTGTTCGGACCAGTTATACCGTGTTGATAATTACTGTTAGTGAAATCAATTTTTTCGACACCTGCAGAGATATTCAATGTAATGTTATCGGTGATACTATAGTTGGCATAAATACTAGAAATCAATTGGTCTGAAATATTTTCTACTGAATTATTTTCTGGTACTAAAAGGGGCATATTTGAACCATTCCCAACACCTGAAACTAATGGAATAGAATTGTATTCACCATTTTCATCTCGAGGAGGAGTATTCATATCCCAAGCAATTCCGGTGGCTAAATTAACTCTCGCACCAGTATTCTCAGAGCGACTGATAAAATTGTTAATACCCACTTTAAGTTTATCATTTAATTGGGCATTGATATTGGCTCTTAAATTCAAACGGTTAAAATCTTGATTGATCACCGTGGCCTGTGCTTTATAGGTGTTTGCTGAAATATAATAATCTACATCATCGGATCCACCACTGGCAGAGACAACTATGTTTGAAAAAGGAGCAGTTCTGAAGAAATAGTCTTGCCAATTTACTCCTGCTCCAGCTCTTAATTCAGCAATTCTGGCTGCATCAATAGTAGGAGGTTTTCCCGGTGTAGCGTCTCTTAAATTTACTCCTTCAGCAAATTGAGCGGGAGTCATAACAGGAATATGCTGAACAACTTGAGAAGATCCAAAAAATGAATCCACTTGAATTTTAGCTTTTCCTTTAGAACCTGATCTAGTCGTAATCAAAACAACCCCATTGGCCCCCCTGTTTCCATAAATAGCAGTAGCCGATGCATCTTTTAACACTTCCATAGAGCTAATGTCGCTGGCGTTAATATTATTTATGTTCCCTACTACAAGACCATCTACAACATAAAGGGGATTGTTGTTTCCGGTGATGGAGTTTGCACCACGGATTCTGATTTTATATCCTGCTCCCGGGGCACCACTGGTTTGTGTAACCGCAACCCCAGCTGCTCTGGCCTGTAGGGCTTGGTCAACCCTAATGAGAGGTTGATTTTCAAAATCTTCTGAACTTACAGAGGCAATTGACCCCGTCAAGTCACTTTTTTTTACTTGTGAACCGTATCCAGTAATAATGACCTCATCCAAGGCAGAAACCCCTTCCTCCAGGATTATACTGAGATTGGTCTGCCCAGAAACGGCAATGGTTTGGGTTTCGTAACCAATAAAGCTTACATTGAGACTGCCGTCAGAAGGGACACTGATCGTAAAATTACCATCAAAATCAGTGACAGTTCCTTTGGTCTTATCGTTGTCATCCAAAATGGTAACCCCTGGTATGGGTTGACCATCCTGATCAACAACAGTTCCTGAAACACTGATCTGAGCCAGCAATGTACTTGCAAACATCAAAAATGTAGTGAATAGGAAAAATTTAGTTTTTAATTGGATCATAATTGTTTATTTTGAGGCACCAAATTAGTTAATTTGATTATTTAAAAGAAATATAATTTTACAAATGTTAATCAGGAGTAATTGCGACTTTTTTATTGCAATAACTAATTTGAAGATATTTAAACAACCCCCCGTGGAAATGACAATCATTGATTTCATAAACCGAATTGATAACACCACCATCAGTGATAAACGCAAAGATTTACTAAATCCATTTCAAGATTATTTATCACTTGAGGTCAAACAAAAAACAGCGGTAAATCTCAATTTTATCTGTACCCACAATTCACGCAGAAGTCAACTTTCCCAGGTTTGGGCTAAAGTGATAGGGGATTTTTATGGCCATACCATCAACACTTTTTCGGGGGGGATTGAAATTACTGCTTGTAATGTGAGAACAATTGACTCATTGGTCCGCACGGGTTTTGACGTAACAAATCCGGGTGGGGAAAACCCTCACTATGAATTAAAATACCACCCAAATAAACCTCCCATTACTTTATTTTCAAAAATTTATGACGATCTGCCCAATCCGAAAACTCATTTTGCGGCAATAATGAACTGTACCCATGCCGACGAAAACTGTCCCTTTATTCCCGGTGCAGAGAAACGAATTTCATTACCTTATGAGGATCCAAAAACTTATGACAACTCTGCTGGTGAAGCCAAAATGTATGATGAACTGTCCATTCAAATTGCAACAGAAATGAAATATATTTTTGGTAGATTATTGGACTAAAGCCTTTACTTCATCGGCTCCGTAATACATCGCTCCAATTAATAACACTACTTCTTGGGTTAGCTCAACAGCAGAAAGGTTCTGAGATAAACGAAACTCAGACCCATCCATGGATTTAAGATAATTCTTTTTTTGATTGAGAAAAATAGCCGTATGCAAACGGTCCCTGATCACATATTCCAGTGACATCTCTGTTCCTTTGTACTTTTGGTCAAAGGGCATGATGTTTTCTAAGGTAGTGAACAAAATCCTTTTGTTGGAGTTGAATTTTAGATCTGTTCTAAACCTCTTGGCATCAAAAAAATTGTGTTGAAGTTCCATTTTTTCATCCAATACTTTATCTTGCTGGTGAACTTTATTTCCAAGGTCTTGAGCATGAGAATTGGCAAACAACAAAAAAAGACCAAAAGCCGACAAATACCAATTGTTTTTCAAGCCTTCCAAAGACATAAAAAATTACAGTTTTCTCAACCAAATATTCCTGTAGGAAACGGGATTGCCATGATCCTGTAAATAAAGTCTTTTGGGGATTTTGACATTCCTAAACTTTGGTGGGCCTATGTATTCAGTAGTGCCTTGAATTTCAACATTGTTTTGTACCAAAACCCCGTTGTGAAAAACAGTAAAGGATCCTTTTTTGAGTCGCTTCCCTTTAACATCGTATTGGGGTTCATTAAAAATGATATCGTAGGTTTGCCACTCACCTGGAGGTCTGGACGCATTGACCAGAGGAATGGATTGTTTGTAGATTGAGGCCGCCTGGCCATTGGAGTATGTGATGTTATTGTAACTATCTAAAATCTGAATCTCATAGGTCTTTTGAAAGTAAACCCCACTGTTACCCCTTCCTTGTCCTTTGCCTTTTATTTCTTTGGGCGTTCTCCACTCGATATGAAGTTGAATGGATCTAAATTCTTCTTTGGTTTCAATTCCTCCATCTTTCTGAACGGTCATAGACCTATCAGAATTGATGATCCAGTTGGCCACTTGGCCACTATCGGCATTGATCCACTGAGAAAGGTCAGTACCGTCAAAAAGTACAATGGCATCGCTGGGAGGAGCTGATAAATTCCCAGGTATTACAACCTCAGGAACTGGTTCCCAAAGCTCTGTGACTTCGGGTTTTATTTTTTTTTGGGCCAGTAATGGAAAGGTTGCTAGGAATAAAAAAAGATGTTTCATGATCTCTATGTTTTTGGGTAAAATATAAAAATGGGAAAGCTCATCGCTTTCCCATTTATTTAAATTGATGTGCCTAAGCGGTTTTCGCATTTTTTTGCCAAAATAAAAGGATGGTAAATAAGACAATCAGAATGGCTGGAAAGCTGATCATGGTGGTTAGGGTTGCTTGTCCTGCTGCCAAATCCAATGCAGCACCACTGAGTCCTTGGGTTTCCATTTGGACAGTTGATGAGTCGATCCATCCTCCAATAATGGGTTGGAAAATGGATGTAGAAAACATCCCCATAGCTCCTATGGTCGACATCCCCAAGGCACCGCTTAAGGGAATTTTTTCGGCAATAAAGCCAATCATATTGGGCCAAAAATAACAAACCCCTAATGCGAAAAATACAGCTGCTACATAGGTCATTGAGCCGGTTTGGGTACTGAATAAAAATATTCCAATAGAGGTCAATACGGCAGATCCCAACAGTACTCCTGTTTGGTCGTATTTATGAACTATATCTCCTCCAAAGTATCTTCCAACTGCCATCAATCCCGTGATCAAGGCCAAAATGACCATGGGTTGGGCGCCACTACTGCTGAGTATTAAGGAAGTCCATTGTTGTGGCCCAAACTCTGAAATAGCAGTAAATGCCATACAGACTAACATAAAGATATATAAGGGAGTGGCCATAGCTTTAAGATTTTCTCCTACTGAGGTGGTTGCCTCCAATTTGGGTTTAGGGAAGGACTGCCCATAAAAAAGATAAACATAAATCAATGTGGGAATCATTATGATCCAAATCTGGGCTTGCCAACCCAAGTCAAGATCGGTCATGAATTTGGAAATCAAACTCCCCAAAACAATTCCTCCGGGAAACCACATATGAAATCGATTCAAAAGGGTGTTCATTGTTTTGCCCTCATAAGCATCGGCAATCATTGGATTACAGGCGGCTTCGGTACATCCATTTCCTATTCCTATCAGAAGGGTAGAAATCAATAATCCGGTATATCCTCCAGAGTAAATGGTTAAAATGATGCCCAGTGTATGGGTCAAAAAAGCAAACTGCATGATTCTTTTTGGGCCCAGTTGGTGATAAAAAAGTCCCCCCAAAACCATGGAGATAGGAAATCCTAAAAACCACATGGAATTGATGAATCCCAATTGCTGGCCGGAAAGCTGAAAAGCATCTCCCAATTGCGGTAAAATCCCTGCTCTGATACTAAATGAAAATGCAGTTGTGATTAAGGCAAAACAACTGCCGTAAAAAAGTCTTTTGTCGTTATTCATATTATTTGGTTTATCGTTTGAAATACAATTTATAAATATTCTTTAAATGAACTCTAAAAACTATTGGCCAAGATGCTTTCGTATAGCTCTTGCTTTCCACTACTATGGGCAATATCTCCCTGATTTACCCCAATTTTATAGAGCGCTGCAATGGAGAGTTCTCCTTTTTCAAAAGCCTTCCCATTTCCACCGTCATAGGATTGATAGCGTTGTTTGAGCATATCGGTGTAGGCCGTATGGGTCAAAATATGCTCGGCAGCTATGAGTGCCCTGGAAAAAGTATCCGCCCCTTGGATGTGTGCGATAAAAAGATCTTCCAAATCGGTGGAGTTTCTCCTCACTTTTGCGTCAAAATTGATGCCTCCCCCTTGAAGTCCAGCTGATTTTAGGAAAACCAACATGGCCTCAATGGTTTCGTAAAGGTTGATGGAAAACTGATCGGTATCCCAGCCGTTTTGGTTGTCTCCTCGGTTGGCATCTATACTTCCTAACATTCCGGCATTGGCCGCTACTTGCAGTTCATGTTCAAAAGTGTGCTGCGCTAAAGTGGCATGGTTGACCTCTATGTTCAACTTGAAATGGTCTTGCAATCCATACTGATTCAAAAAGCCGATGACCGTGGCGCTATCAAAATCATATTGATGTTTGGTGGGTTCAGCGGGTTTAGGCTCGATAAAGAAATTACCTTTAAATCCCTGCTCTTTGGCATAGTCCAGCATTTTATTAAAAAATACGCCTAGATGATCCAACTCCCGTTTCATATCGGTATTCAACAAGGACAAATAACCCTCTCTCCCTCCCCAGAAAACATAGTTTTCTGCACCGAGCTCCATAGAAGCATCAAAAGCAATTTTGATCTGTGCTGCAGCTCTGGAGGCCACACTGAAATCGGGATTGGTAATGGCACCATTCATATAGACAGGGTTGGAAAAACAGTTGGCTGTTCCCCAAAGAACTTTTATGCCGGTTTGCTTCTGTTTTTCTTTGATATAGTTTACGATTTGAGCGACTCTTTTTTCTGTTTCGGCCAAGGAAACTCCCTCGGCGATCAGGTCAATGTCATGAAAGCAAAAATAGTCAAAGCCCATTTTTTGAAGAAATTCAAAAGCCGCATCGGCACGGTTTTTGGCCTGCTGCAATACGTCTGTTTCCTGATTCCACGGATAGCAATTGGTTATCCTCCCAAAGGGATCGGCCCCATTATCATTCATACTGTGCCAATAGGCCATGGCAAATTTAAAATGTTCACGCATGGATTTTCCCATCACTTGTTGATCCGGATTATAATATTTGTAGGCCAAAGGATTGTCGGATCCCTTTCCTTCAAATTTTATCTGTCCAATGTTTTTAAAGTAATCTGTTTCCATTTTTAAAGGATGTTATTTAATAGTTGTTTTTTCCATTTTTTAAAGGAGGCAATGCTTTCGTTTTGAGACTTAAGGTCGGGTTCTATGGTCTTGGTGATCTGAATTACATCGTTTTTTTGTCCTCCCCTCTCTCCGGCAATACCGGCTTTGGCTGCCCCTTCTGCACCAGTGGCTTGGAGCATTTGAATGGTGATACCCAAGATATCAGCTATTGTTTTTGAAAATACGTCGGATAAAAACAGATTGTCATTTCCGACTTTAAGATTTTCGATGACCACCCCGTCATTCTTTAAAATCTCAATACCGTAAATCAAAGCAAAGGCAATGCCTTCAAGGGTGGCTCTCACCATATAATTGTTGTCGTGAATATTGAAATTAATGTTCCTGATTTGACCATTGATGATCTTGTTGTCAAGCATTCGCTCGGCTCCGTTTCCAAATGGAAAAATCTGTAATCCATGACTTCCGATTGGAGCTTCTTGGGCCATTTGGTTGAGTTGATCATAGCTCACTTCACCCATCAATTGTTGTAACCAACGGTATTGTATTCCTGCGCCATTGAGGTTTAGTAGTTTGCCAAATATTTTTTGATTGGGCTGGTAATCTACATGGGCAAAAGTATTTACCTTGGTCAATTCCTCACCTGACAGTTGATCGGTAAGGGCATATACCACCCCAGATGTTCCTCCGGTTGCCACCACATCTCCGGTATTTCTGGCACCAAGGGTATAGGCATTGTTGGGTTGATCTCCGGCCCTGTAGGTGATGGGGGTGCCTGCCTTTAGTCCTGTGGCTTTTGCTCCGGCATCCGAAATTGTAGCTTGAACCGTAAAATTATCAACCACTTCGGACACCAAGTTTTGATCCATTTGATAATAGTCAAAAAGGGCTTGTGAGGGTTGGTCATTTTTGAAATCCCAAAAAATTCCTTCGGAAAGTCCTGTAATGGTGGTTTGAGGGATTCCGGATAATTTTGCTGCGAGGAAGTCTCCCGGCAGCATGAACTTATAAACTTTTCTGGACAATTCCGGTTCATTTTCGATCACCCAAGCGAGTTTGGAGGCGGTAAAATTTCCGGGGGAATTGAGCAAGTGGTCTTTGCAGTAGACTTTTCCCAATGCCTCAAATGCTTTTTCCCCGTAGGAGGTGGCCCTGCTGTCGCACCAAATAATAGATTTTCGCAAAGGGTTAAGGTCTCGATCCACCAAAACCAATCCATGCATCTGATAGGAAATCCCGATACTCGAAATTTGATCTGCTTTGATCTGGGCTTTGGTTAAAAGTTTTTGGGTGGCTTGGCAAAGATATTGCCACCACAGATTGGGGTCTTGTTCAGCCCAGCCCTGCTGTAGGGCTTCCATAGGGATTTCCACCTCCGGAACCCTGGCTAGTGCAATGGAATTTCCTGTTTTAACCTCAACCAAAGCAGCCTTTATAAATGAACTGCCTATGTCATATCCTATACCTATCATTGGTTATAAGCAGGTTTTATGGTGTGTTCTTTTTTAGCGTATTTACCCTCTGAAGCCCAGCGAAATCCTCTCATTTGCATGGTCATTACTTCGGGTACGTCAAAGTCGGTTAGGTGGTGGCCAATGGAAGAATGAAATATTCTGCCTTTGCCGTAGTGTTTTTTCCAAACTACCGGCATGGTGCTTCCCGTTATTTTGTTTTCCCCTTTCCCAGATTTTTCATATTTCTCCCTTTCAAATTCTGAAATGGCCAAAACCTTAATGTTGGGGTCAATGAGCATGTAATATTGTTCGGTTTTCTTTAAATCAAAATCATTTAACCCCCGTGTTATGGGGTCGCTTTTGTCGATAATTTTGATGGAATGGTCGATATTCCCTCCGGGATGGAATACGAATTGTCCCCCTACCATAAACTGATACTTGAGATTGTCCCTAAAAGCATCACCCAAACCTCCATGCCAACCTGAAAATCCGGTTCCATTCATAACGGCTTTTTCCAAGCCTTTGAATTGTTCTTTGGTGATGTCTCCCATGGTCCAAATCTGAATGATCAAATCGGTTTCTGCCATAAGTTTATCATCGGTATAGACCGAAAGGGTATCAAAGACCTTGACATTGGCCCCTTCCGACCTAAGTTTGGGAACCATCAGATCTACAGTTTCGGCGGGCTTGTGTCCTTTCCAGCCTCCATAAACATAAATGACATTTTTGCCCATAAGTGTGGGAGAGGGCGATCCTTGATCTTGTGAAATTCCGGTCAATGGGTAGAGGCAAATAAAAAGGTATAAAATAAAATTTAGGAACACAGAAAAATTATTGGTTGTTAATTTCATGGTGAGTAAGTTGTTTAATTTTTTTTATCACGAGTGGCAATGCTGGATGTTGAATTCCATGACCATAGCCTTCAAATATAATGTGATTTACATTGGGATGACCCGCTACTTTGAGCATTCGCATCATATAAGCATTTTCTTCTGTGCGTCCCAACATTTCCAATTCAGGATCTCCGGTATACAATACAATTGTAGGAGCATCGGCCCTGACATGGTAAAGAGGTGCAAAACGGTCGATAATGGGTTGGGTTTTGGGGATGTTATTTTCGGCTCTAACCGTAAAATGAGTGATGGTATGGCCGGTAAGCGGCAATAGGGCAAGGATATCATTGGCCTCAATATGATAGGTCTGAAGATAACTTTTGTCCAGTCCAACCATTAGAGTCAAATAACCCCCGGCAGAACTACCGCTTACTATGATTTTGTCGGGATCTCCTCCATGTTTTGCTATATTTCTAAAAGTCCAAGCCACTGCTGCCGCTGCATCTTCTATATAAACAGGCGCTTTTACCTTGGGATGCAATCTGTAATTGACCGCTACTACGGCAATTCCTTTTTCTTTTAGCTGTTCCGGTACAGATTTATTACCTGCTTTTAGACCACCTCCATGAAACCAAACAACTGTAGGGAAATTCTTAATCCCTTTGGGGTAATAGAGATCGAGCTTACAACGTTCACTTTGATAACTATCGCTGAGGTTTTCACCATAATAGCTGACGTTTTCCAAAAAGGTGTATTCTTGTGCCGCCAAGTTGAAAACCCACAGCAAAAGAAACAAGATAACGGCTAGGTTCTTTAACAACATTTTTAAATTGTTAAGTTATGAAATTTACAAAATAAATTGACAAGAGATTATATCAAATGAATTTCCAATAAAAGGAAATCATTTTGGACCCTAGGGAATAAAATTCCAAAGTTTATGAGGTTTTATTTTTGAGTAATTAGTCATCTTGGATTTATTATTTGAACTACTTTTACAAAGTACTTAGCTCCGTAGTTCAACGGATAGAACAAGAGTTTCCTAAACTTTAGATACAGGTTCGATTCCTGTCGGAGCTACAACTTATAGAATTTATTACTTCTATATTTACAAGAAATTAGACTTTAAATAGCTTTATACTTTCATTTTTTTTTGGCTTCCAAATATTATAAGTAATAGCGAATTCATTTTTTCCTTCATTTTATTTCGAAGGATAGAAAAAGCCTTTGCCATATGATTTTCGACTGTTTTTACAGAAATATTAAGATAATCTGCGATTTCAATGTATGTCAACCCCTCACGCTTACAAAGCAAAAATGTTTCCCTACACTTTGGAGAGAGATTTTCAATTTCATTATCTAACAATGCAATTTGTTGTCTGGTTTTACTTTCATCTTGATCATCAATAAAATCTTTTAATGCTTCAAAATACTCTTTTTCAAAAACCATCATTTTACTAGACTTCCTAATCTGATTTAGAAACTCATTATACACAGATTTATAGAGATAACTTTTGAAAGACTTGATATCGGGTAAAGCATTTCGACGTTCCCAAAGATTGATGATTATGTTTTGGACAATATCTTTAGCTCCATCATAGTCATTTGACAAACCATATGCATAAAAACATAAAGATTTGTGATAATTATCCATTATATAGGTCAAAGCTTGAACATTGCCTTTCTTGAATTCAGACGATAAAACCTTATCTATTTCAAAGTTTTTTTTCATAATTCAATGTTAAAATTGCATAAAAAACTTAAAAAAAAGAAATTTTATTAGGGGTGTTGCATAATAAATGCAACATAATAAGAGTAAACTAATGTTTTATGGAAAAGAAAATAGAAAAATTAATCCTAAAATATTTTGCAAAATCAGCATCTATTGATGAATTGAAGATATTATCTAAATGGTTGGATAACCCAGCAAATATTGATTTTTTCAAAGATTTGGTGAGAACTAATTGCTTGGTTGAATATAGCCTGATTGATTTCGATACAGAAAATGAAAAGCAAATAATAAAATCAAGGATTTTTCAAAAACAATCCAAAAAGCAAAAAATAAGGTATATTAATTTTTTCAAATATGCCGCTGCTGCTATTTTGACAATTGGTTTAGGTTATATGTTAACTAACAACCTATCTAATAAGCCCTCCGTTGAAACTCCAACAGCAGTAAATAAAATAATTGAACCAGGTACTGATAAAGCAATATTAACACTTGAGGATGGTACTGAATTAACTTTAGAAAAAGGTCAAAACTTTAAGACTCAAAATGCAAATAGTAACGGAGAGGCTATTGTATATGAGTCTACCAAAATAAAATCTGAAGAAATTCAATATAATTATTTAACCATTCCTAGAGGTGGGCAATACCGTTTAGTATTATCGGACAAAACCGAGGTTTGGCTTAATTCAGAAACCAAATTAAAATATCCTGTAACTTTTATCAGAGGTAAAACACGCAGCGTTGAGCTTGTGTATGGAGAAGCCTATTTTGATGTATCTACCAATTCAGACAATAAAGGTGCCAAATTTCAGGTATTAAATCAATCTCAATTGATTGAAGTGCTTGGTACCGAATTTAATTTAAAAGCATACAAGGACGATGATAATGTTTATACAACCTTGGTAGAGGGCAAAATAGCCATAAATCTCAATAATGGTAAAAAACAAGATTTATCTCCAGATCAACAGACTAAATGGAATCCCAACACAAATTCACTTTATCTTGAAAAGGATGTAAATGTCTACAATGAAATTTCTTGGAAATATGGTGTTTTTAATTTTAATGGAAAACCCTTAAAAGAGATTATGAAAACGATCTCTCGTTGGTATGATGTGGAGATTGTATTCCTAAACAAAAAAGTTGAAGAGACAGAATTTGTGGGAGTGATAAGGAAAAATAGAAATTTAGAGGATATTCTAATTAATATAAAAAACTTTGGAGTGATTAAAGATTACGAAAGAAAAGAAAAGATGGTAATTCTAAAATAGAAATAATGAGAGAACTACTTTATTAAAGAAAAGGGAACGAAGTTTTTTAACATTTTCAGCTGTCTAGAACTTCGCCCCTTGATATGTATCAATTAAATGTTTAACCAATACAATTACTAATTTATGAAAATTAAACAAACAATTAGCTGTGATATTTTAAAATCGCAGCTTCTTAAACAAATCATGAAAACGTTTATATTTTTGTTTTGTACAACCGTTTTTAGCTTTAGTGTTGAGAATTCTTTTTCTCAAGAGAAGATTATAATAGATCAAAACCAATTAGTTGAGATCGATGAGGTTTTTAAAACAATCCAACTTCAAACGGACTTTGATTTTATTTACCCAAAAGGATTTTTTAAAAGCAGCGTAAAAGTTGAATTAAAAAAAGGAGAGATTTCTGCAGGAGATCTTATGAATTTATGCTTGAAAAATACAGGATTGAAGTATAGAATATCTCAGAATAACACTATTATAATAGAAGAGAAACCAAAGGTTACTACTTTTATTATAAAAGATGACAATTCTCAAGATATTAAAATATCAGGGAACGTAGCAGACTCAGATGGAAATCCTTTACCAGGGGCTTCTGTAATTGAATCAGGAACTGACAACGGAACAACCACTGATTTTGATGGTAATTTCGTATTATCTGTTAGTCAAGAAAATCCCACTCTAGAAATTTCATTTATTGGCTTTCTTTCTCAAAGTGTTATGGCAGATGCCAATTCAAATTTCAGTGTTATGTTAATAGCTGATATTGCTGGTTTAGAGGAAATAGTTCTTACAGGATATGGATCTCAAAACAAAAGAGACATTACCTCTTCTATTTCTGTTTTAGATTTAGATGGAGTTGGTGAAAAGGCTAATACTGATGTTGGCTTGTTATTACAAGGTAGATCATCAGGAGTTAGGGTAGTACAAAATTCAGGTAAACCTGGCGCCGCACCTCAAATATTTATTAGGGGTATATCATCACTTTCGGGAAACACGCAGCCGCTGTATGTTATAGATGGTGTAGTTTCTTATTCAACTGCAGCTTTAGATCCAAATAATATTGAGGATATAACTGTATTAAAAGATGCATCTGCTGCCGGTATTTATGGAGCTGCAGGAGCCAGTAACGGTGTTGTTTTGATAACCACTAAAAAAGGAAAGTCAGGCTCAATAAAAGCGACTTTAAACACTTACACAGGATCCGCTAAATTAATTAATAAGATTCCCCTTTTAAATCCAAGTCAATTAGATGATTACATTAATGAACTAAATGGAACATCAATTACCTATTCAAGGGGAATTAATAACGACTGGCAAGACCTGTTATATCAAACTGCAATGCAGTCTGGAATTAATGCATCAGTTTCCGGCGGATCTGAAAAAGGATCTTTTTATGTCGGTTTAGGTTATCTAGATCAAGAAGGAATTGTTGTCACTTCTGAGAATAAAAGATATTCACTTTCTTTTAGCATGGATCAAGAGATAAATGATTGGCTTTCATTTGGAACACATTTTAATTACACAAGATCTAATGTTAAAGAAATCCCAGATCAAATGGGAGCTAGATATGGAGGTGCAATATCATCTGCATTACAAACACCACCATTTCAAGAAATTTTTGATGCAAATGGTTTTTACAGTGTTTCAGCTGCAGGTAGTGGATTTGGAAATGAAAATCCATTGAGCTATGTCTACAGTAATGATAATTTAAATGTTATCAACAGTATGGTTGCAGATGCTAATTTTGCTGTTAAGCTTCCATACAACCTTATATATAAATCACAAATAGGTATCATTCTATCAGGAAATCGATATACATCTTTCAGAGATCCAACAATTAATCAACAATCTAATTCATATGGAGGTTCGGGACAATATAACACAGGTGAAGTTTCGCGATATGTATTTGACAATACATTAACCTACAGTGAAGAATTTGGTATACATAAATTAAATGTTGTAGTTGGAAGTAGTATTTCGGATGAAAATAGTATTAGTGGTGAGCAAGAAAATCGAAATTTTGCCTCTGAAACCGTCAGAACTTTAAATACAGCTACTACATTCTTTGAATCAAGCACAAATGCAGGATCCTGGTCATTAGCATCATATTTCGCTAGAGCTAATTACACTTATCTCGACAAATATTCTGCAACTGCCTCCTTTAGAACAGATGGTTCCTCTAGAATTGCATCTGACAATAGATGGGGAACCTTTAAAACCTTTTCAGCTGGATGGAATCTATCCAATGAAAGTTTTATGCAGGATGTTGAAGTTGTGAAAAACTTAAAGTTTAGAGCAGGTTATGGAGAAACAGGAAATTTACCATCAGGGCTAAATTCTTATGCTAATATTGTTCAGGTACAACAATATCCTTCAAATGCTACTGATCTTGCTCCAGGAAGAATGCCTAGTTCTCAAGCTGGAAATAAAGATTTAAGATGGGAAACTTCAGCACAAACCAACATTGGAATAGATTTTTCTATTTTAAACGATAGAGTTTATGTGTCAACAGATTACTATGTTAAAGAGACTAGGGATATGATATTTCCAACAACTCTGCCTCAAAGTAGTGGATTTAAGACAAAAATTGTTAATCTGGACGGTGTAATTGAAAATAAAGGATTTGAGTTCGCTATTAATGCTAACGTAATTGAAAAAAATGACTTTAGTTGGAATTCAATATTCAATATGTCTTTTAACAAAAATAATGTTACTGGTATTGCAGAAGATCAAATAATATTTTCAACTGCTTTACAAAATCTAGGTGGATCGGTAACTATCACAAAAAATGGTTTACCCATAGGAAGCTTTTACGGGCTTAATGCTGAAGGCGTTGATCCAGCCACTGGTGACATGATTTTTACTGATAATGATGGTGTCGCAGGAATTACTCCAGAAGACAGACAGGTTATTGGAAATCCAATGCCTGACTTTACTTATGGGTTTGTTAATGAGTTAAGCTATAAAAATTTCGATTTGAATGTTGTGATTGACGGTAGCTTCGGTAATGAAGTATACAATGCCGGAAAGCAAAATCTTGAATCTATGAGATTTGCTGAAAATCAATCTGCTGATATTCTAAGACGTTGGAGAAACCCTGGAGATATAACAGACATTCCAAGAGCAACTATAGTTGACCCAAATGAAAACTCATTCATAAACACACGTTGGGTAGAAGATGGTTCTTTCATGAGAATAAGAGATATTAGTTTATCCTACAATTTCGACCAAAACATATTAGATATGTTGAGATTATCTGGTCTACGAGTTTATGGAAACCTAAAAAATTGGTTTACTTTCACAGACTACACCGGATATTCTCCAGAGGTAAACCGAAATATAATTGGTTTGGATCAAGTCGCAACTACCCAAGGTATTGATTACGGATCCTATCCTCAAGCTAAAACTTTTAGTATTGGACTTAATATTCAATTTTAAAAAGACTTCAAATGAAAAATTTAAAACATAACGTTAATAAACTAAAATATATTATTGTGAAAAATCAATATAACTCAAGTATGATCTTACTTGCTCTGATGTTAATTGTATTTTATTCATGTACATCAGAAGAATTCTTTGAAAAGCCTCCTTTGAGTGAATTATCTACAGAGGTTTCATATGCTTCTAAAACAGACGCTGAGGCTGCGGTTGGAGCAATATATGGCTTGCCGTCTCGAAGGTCTGAACATTACTATAAATGGCAACATACAATTTTTTCAGATATGAGAGCGGATAATACCCATAGTGGTTTTGTTGCAGATATTAGAAACGTGGAACTTTTTCAGGCAAGTCCTTCAGCAAATGAACCAAATGGGTATCCATGGTCCCAAAATTACCAGTATATCGCTGCTGCCAATGCTGTAATAGATAATATACCTGGCATAGAAGATCCAGATTTCACTGAAGCTGAGAAAAATGTAGTAATGGGACAAGCTTATTTTTTAAGAGGTTTCTTTTATTTTTATTTAAATAGAGTTTACGGTGGAGTACCAATAACACTTTCAAATGAGGACAGTGATATCTTTAAAGCTAGAAATTCATATGAAGAGGTTCATGCTCAGGTTGAAGCGGATTTACTTTTGGCTGAAAGCTTATTGCCTTCAGAACACTCAACTAATTATTTGACCAGAACTAGAGCTACTAAGGGAGGAGCTCAATCAATGTTGGCTAAGCTATATGCTGATATGGGTGATTATACTAAATGTGCTGAATATGCTGGCAAGGTGATCAGTAGTAGTACATACGGATTACTTCCTACATTTGATCATTTATTCGATGGTGAACATGAGTATAATAATGAAATTATACTTGAATTGACACATATCATGGGAAATGCTCAGTCAACATATGTTGGAATTCAGGTTCTACCTCCTGGAGACTATTCTGAATATGACGGAACTAAATCTGGATTTAACGCCTGGACAGTACCCTATCACAGGTTTAATACTATTAAGACTGATCTAGTAGAGGCTTTCAAAGAAATGGGAGATACAGTTAGAGAGGAATCTACAGTTTTCTATGTTCCTTACGATATGGCATCAGCTCCACCGTATGGCTATATTGAGGGTGAACCCATAGGTCATTTGTGGAAAATGACTAGAGAAGGTGGCCTTTTTGATGATCAGAATCTAGTTCTTCTTCGTTTAGCAGATATTATTTTGTTGGGAGCAGAAGCAAATAATCAAATAGGAAATACAGGCCAAGCAATTACTTTACTTAATCAAGTTCGTGATAGAGTTCAGCTTCCACCAACTACAGCCACTTCTAAATCCGAAGTTGCTCTTGCTATTTTGAAGGAGAGAAGGTTAGAGCTAGTGTGTGAGAATAATCGTTATTATGACTTAAGACGATACTATAATAACGACGCTGCCTTTATTCAACATATAAATAGCCAAACAGATAGTGAAGGAAATTCTTTTGGGGTTCAAGCTTCAGTAGATAAAATTTACATTCCAATTCCACAATCAGAGATAGACATAAATCCGAATCTAGTCCAAAATCCAGGATACTAATTTTTTTAAAGACAACATCTGTCCTTGTTTTCCAGGGACAGATGTTTATTTAAAATTCATTTAAAAAATTATATCCATTGAAACTGAAGATCGTCCTTGGGGGCGATTTTTTGTAGTGAAGAATTACACCACTTTTAAACTAAAATAAATAGAAGTTAAAATAAGCAATTCCTCTTGTAAAAATGAAATTGTTAGTATTTAGGATTATTACAATAGTATAAAGAACAAATCAAGAAAATTATTGATTAGGAATTTTATATTTTTAGTAAGCATGTCTAATTTACCTAATATAGATTTTAAATTATGATAAAAAACATTAAACAAATTATAATTGGCCTATCGCTTTTATCAATTCTTTCTTGTTCGGATAAAGCAACTGAAAAAAATAACTCACAAAATTTTAGCTTAATAGACTTTGTAAACCCCTTAATGGGAACAGATTCAAAATTTAGCCTTTCAAATGGCAATACCTATCCTGCAATTGCTCAACCATGGGGGATGAATTTTTGGACACCACAAACCGCTAAAATGGGAGATGGTTGGACCTATAAGTATGATGATAATACAATAAGAGGTATTAAACAGACTCATCAACCTAGTCCTTGGATTAATGATTATGCTTCTTTTTCGCTTATGGCGGTAACAGGTGACCTCAAATACCAAGAGGACGAAAGAGCCTCATGGTTTTCTCATAAAGCTGAAGAAGTGAAACCATATTATTATGAAACCTATTTAGCGGATTACGATGTTACTGCTGAAATTACTCCTACCGAAAGAGCCTCCATGTTCAGATTTACTTTCCCTGAAAACAACTCATCTTACATTATCCTCGATGCTTTTAATAAAGGGTCTATGGTTAAGATCATTCCAGAAGAAAGAAAAATTATTGGCTATTGTAGAAATAACAGTGGTGGTGTACCAGAAAATTTTCATAACTATTTTGTTGCAGTCTTTGATAAAGATTTTAAGTGGAAACATACTTGGACTGACAAGTGGAAATTAAATGAAAATAGCATGGATAGTGAAGGAGACCATGTAGGAGCTATAATTGGTTTTGAAACAGAATTAGGTGAACAAGTTCACGTAAAGGTTGCATCATCATTTATTAGTCTCGAACAAGCAGAACTAAATCTCTCACGTGAAATAGGAGAAAAATCCTTTAAAACTGTTAAGACTGAAGCTAAAGCATCTTGGGAAAATGAATTTCAAAGATTGATTGTTGAGGATGATAATATAGATAATATCCGTACTTTTTATTCTTGTCTATACCGACTTTTACTATTTCCAAGAAAATTTTATGAGATAAATAAAGAAGAAGAGATCGTTCATTACAGCCCATACAATGGTGAAGTTCTGCCAGGCTATATGTTCACTGATAACGGCTTTTGGGACACTTTTAGAGCGGTATTCCCTTTTTTCAATCTTATGTATCCAGAGCTGAATAAACAAATAATGGAAGGCTTAGCAAACACTTATAAGGAATCTGGCTGGTTACCCGAGTGGGCAAGCCCAGGTCACCGTGACTGTATGATTGGATCAAATTCAGCTCCGATAATAGCAGATGCATATCTCAAAGGGAATATAAATGAAAATGATATAGACGTTTTATTAGAGGCCGTTTTAAAAAACGCGAATGTAAATGAAGGTCGCCCAGAGAAATCTGTTGGAAGAGAAGGAGTTGATTACTATAATCAACTTGGATATGTTCCCTATGATGTTGGGATTAACGAAAACGCAGCTCGAACACTAGAATATGCGTACGCTGATTTTACAATAGCTGAAATGGCAAAAAAGATGAATAGAACCGATATTTCAGAGCGATTCTATAAACAAGCAAAAAACTATAAATACCTATTCGACCCAGAATCTAGATGGATGCGTGGAAAAAATAAAGATGGGACTTTTCAAAAGCCTTTTAACCCATTAAAGTGGGGAGATGCTTTTACAGAGGGAAATAGCTTACATTATTCATGGTCTGTTTTTCACGACATACAGGGTCTTATGAACTTAATGGGAGGAGATCAAAAGTTTGCAAAAATGTTAGACAATGTATTTACAATGCCTCCAAAATTTGATGACTCGTATTATGGATTTACTATTCATGAAATTAGAGAAATGCAAATTGCAAATATGGGAAACTATGCTCATGGAAATCAACCAATACAACATATGATTTATTTATATAATTACGCTAAGCAGCCCTGGAAAGCTCAGCAAAAAGCTAGAGAGGTAATGAAAAAGTTATATTCCGCTACACCAGACGGTTATTGTGGAGACGAGGACAATGGGCAGACTTCAGCATGGTATGTTTTTAGTGCTTTAGGTTTTTATCCTGTTACTCCAGGTGTACCTCAATATGTGTTAGGAAGTCCACTATTTGACAAAGTAACAATGTATTTGCAAAATGGTAATTCATTTAATATTGAGGCAATGAATAATAATCATGAAAATTATTATATAGAGTCTGTTAAGTTGAATGAAACCAACTATAATAATACTTGGATTGACTATAATGACATTCAAAAAGGAGGAAAATTAATTTTTAAGATGAATGATAAACCAAATAAAGATTTTGGGATCTCTAATTTATCCAAACCTTTTTCATTATCAAATGATAATTAACGAAAGAATAATTGAAAAATGAGAAAAATTTTAGGGTTAGTGATTCTTCACATTTTATTTAATGCTTGCGTATCAGAAGAAAAACAGTTTACAAAACTGAGTCCAAGCTCTACTAAAATTTATTTTAATAATAAACTGAAAGAAACGAATAGTCGGAACTATTTTACTAACCCCTACATGTATTTGGGGGCAGGGGTGGCTGCAGGAGACTTTAATAATGACGGACTCGAAGATCTATTCTTTTTAGGTAATATGGTTCCAAATAAACTCTACATTAATCAAGGGGATTTAAAATTTAATGACATCAGCGATTCCTCAGGAGTTAAAGGAGATGGTCGATGGTATTCGGGTGTAGCTCTAATTGACATTAATAATGATGGCTTTTTAGATATATATTGTTCTGTAGGAGGTGAGAATGGACCTAACAATAACGTCCTCTACATCAATAATAAAGACAACACCTTTACTGAAATGGCTAAGGAGTATGGTATTGATGACGATTCTTACAGTATACATTCAACTTTTTTTGATTATGATAAGGATGGCGATTTAGATCTTTATGTTGCAAATTACCCCCCTACTAGCTTTAATGCTCCAGCTGATTATTATAAGTATAGGATTAATAATCATCAAAAAAAAGATTCAGATCATTTATATCGTAATGAGGGGGATCATTTTATTGATGTGACTGAAGAATCGGGTATTAGTAATTTTGGATTAACCTTGGGTATTGTAGCTTCAGATTTTAATAACGATGGGTATCCAGATATATATATTTCAAACGATTTTAGTTCTCCTGATTTTATGTACATAAATAATGGAGATGGAACCTTTAGAAATGACATCCTTAAAACACTCCAACAAACTTCATTATTTGGAATGGGTGTAGACGCCTCTGATTTCAATAATGATGGTTGGGTAGATATTTTTCAGCTTGATATGAATGCAGCGGATAATTTTAGATCCAAGGCTAACATGTCTTCCATGAATCCACAAGTATTCTATCAATCGGTTGAATTGGGTTTACATCACCAATATATGCAAAACTCTCTTCAGGTAAATCAGGGAAACTTATTTAGTGACTCTCCTGCTTTTAGCAACATTGCCCGATGGAGTGGAGTATCTTCAACTGATTGGAGCTGGGGTGGACTATTTGCGGATTTTGATAATGATGGATGGAAAGATCTATATGTTACAAATGGTATCAGGAGAGATGTAAATAACAAAGATTTTTATAATAAACATAGATTATTTTTCAATAAAATGAAAAATGACCCCAATTATAAAAACAAAGAAGAAGAGTTCAAACTATTATCTTATTTAGAAAAAATGCCTTCTGAAAAGCTCTCTAACTATTTATTTCAAAACAAACAAAATGGTGGATTTGAAAATAAAAATATAGAATGGGGATTAGATGAAAAAACATTTTCTAATGGATTAATTTACACCGATCTAGACAATGATGGTGATTTAGATTTAGTTGTGAATAATCTTGAGGATATTGCTAGTGTATATAGAAACAATAGTGAGAAGACCAATTTTATTGGGTTTGATTTAAAAGGAAAAAATAATGAAATTCCAATTGGGACGAGGGTTCATATAAAGACGAATGGTCAATTCCAAATGCAGGAATTAAATTTAAGTCGAGGATACCTTTCTTCTGTTTCCCCAAGAATTCATTTTGGCATAGGTATTTCTGCCAAAATAGATGAAGTAATTGTAAAATGGCCTAATGGAGCAGAGTCCAAATTAGAAAATACTAAATTAAACACATACAATACTATAAAATATAACGACCAGGATTTATCTTTTAAAGTTAAAAAAGGGGAAAGTATTTCAAAACAATTTGAGACTGTAATACAAAAAGATCCTTTTATTCATTACGAAAATCTATATAATGATTTTAAAGACGAAGTTTTATTACCTCACAAAAATTCAACACTCGGTCCAGCTCTCGCTGTAGGTGATTTGAACAATGATAAACTTGAGGATTATATAATTGGAGGTGCAATTTCACAACCTACTTCCATGTACATTCAGCAAAAAAAAGGAACATTTACAAAATATAAAGTTCCTGTTTTTGAAGATGATGAGTTTTATGAAGATTTAGGTATTCAGATATTTGATGCAGATAATGATGGTGATCAGGATATTTACATTGCTAGTGGAGGAAATGAGTTCGAAGAGGGTTCAAAGGGTTATGAAGACCGTTTCTATGAAAATAAGGGAAACATGATTTTTGAAAGAAATAGAACTGCCATACCCAATACTAGAATTAGCGGTCTTGAAGTTTCAATTAATGACTTTGACCAAGATGGTGACATAGATCTTTTTGTGGGTGGACGGCTTAGTCCAAAAAAATATCCATATCCTTCAAGCTCAAGGATTTTAGAAAATAAAAGCACTTCTAACTCGGTTAAATTTATTGATGTAACTGATCAAAAAATATCTAAATTAAAAGATATTGGATTAGTAACAACTTCTGTATGGATTGATATTGACGGAGATTCTTGGGAGGATTTAATTCTCTCAGGGGAATGGATGACTGCTCGATTCTTTAAAAATAATGAAGGAAAAAAATTTACTGAGATAACTGATAAGGTCTTCACTGATATGGAGCGTGGCTGGTGGTATGACATTGAAAAAGGGGACTTTGACAACGATGGTGATATGGATCTTATTCTAGGTAATTTGGGATTAAATTATAAGTACCAAGCATCAGAGGAGAATCCATTTCGTGTTTACTTAAATGACTTTGATAAAAATAAGACTTATGATATTGTGTTAAGTTATAAATATGATAATACAGAATATCCTGTTCGCGGAAGAGAATGTTCCTCACAACAAATGCCTGCGATTAAGAAAAAATTTAAAAACTATAATACGTTTGCAAGTGCCTCATTAGAAGAAATTTATTCTAACAAAATGCTTAAAGAATCTATAAATTATGAAATCACTTCCTTCCAGAGTGTTTATTTAGAAAATAATGGCGGAGTTTTTAGTTCCAAACCATTAAACTATCAAGCACAATTTTCAAATATCAACTCTATAGTAGTAAAAGATGTAGACGATGATGGAAATCTAGATGCTATTCTTGGAGGTAACCTTTATAACTCAGAGGTGGAAACCCCAAGAAATGATGCTAGCTATGGTTTATGGCTTAAAGGGGACGGTAAAGGTGAATTTAATGCTGTCTCACCAAGAGAATCTGGACTTCACATGCTTGGTGACGTAAGGAATATGAGAACAATACAGGTTAGTGGAGAAACTCATTTACTTGTAGCAAAAAACGATGGGCCATTACAACAAATAAGAATAAATTAATTCAAATTAATGTATTAATTTTAGTGCCAAAGATGGTCAGATTTCACTCATAAACATTAATGGATTTTATAAAAATAATCAGTTAATTTTTTTGGTTTAAGTGTATTTGATTAAGACTTTATTTTATAAATACTCTTGATACATGAAACAAAGGTCTTTTTATCATTTTCTTATAATGATATTCGGTGTTTTTTTCTCCCACTATTCATATTCTCAAATGAATCAAAACAATTTAAATCTTGAGTCAAGTACTTATTTACTTCAACATGCTAAAAATCCAATAAATTGGCAGCGATGGAATAAAAAACTTTATTATTCAAAAAATACGGATGAAAAATTACTTGTTGTAAGTATTGGCTATTCAAGTTGTCATTGGTGTCATGTGATGGAACGAGAAACTTTTGAAGATCATGATGTTGCCTCATACATGAATGAAAAATTCATAAATATTAAGGTTGATCGTGAAGAAAATCCGGAAGTAGATAATATTTATATGACTGCCACACAAATGATGACAGGAAGTGGGGGTTGGCCATTAAATGTAGTATGCTTACCTGACGGTAGACCAATTTATGGAGGGACTTACCATACCAAAAATCAGTGGTTAGAGGTGTTAAGAAAAATTCAAAATGTTTATGAAATTAATAAATTACAACTTTTGAAATTTGCTGATGAAATTGAGTTAGGGATTAAAGAAATTAATCATTTTGAATATACAAAAGAAACCGAGTTATTTAAACCTGAACTACTTCGAAACGACATGTTTTTTTGGAGTGGTAATTGGGATTTAATTAATGGAGGTGAAAATCAAACTCAAAAGTTTATAACACCCTCAAAATTTAATTACATTCAAAATTATCAATACCTAAATAAAGATCTTGAGATAACAAATTATTTTAAGAGTACTCTTCAAAATATTGCCAATAGCGGTGTGGTTGA
>CESO01010705.1_pt1 | contig 58882 bp, 46 predicted proteins | sample 356341 | NCBI WGS metagenome assembly CESO01 (sample SAMEA2621812, study PRJEB7988) | marine metagenome | biome: marine biome (ENVO:00000447); feature: deep chlorophyll maximum layer (ENVO:xxxxxxxx); material: "saline water (ENVO:00002010), including plankton (ENVO:xxxxxxxx)" | depth 35 m | reverse complement strand
TGGCTTTACTATAAAACCGTGGCCAATTTTACTTGACCACTACAACTATCCCCGTAAGCTTCACCGAGACTAGCCCACACCATATCAAGTTCATATTGAAAGTAGTTTAGTAAGGAACGGATAGAATATAGCCTGCTTACTGAAGTTATTGATGGTTCTATTTCAAAAGATAGACAGGAAGGATCTTTAGCAACATCCTTGTATCCAAGCAATGATAGGTGTCGCCTCCATTCGTTTTCAGAAAAACTACTCCAGAATTTTTTAGATTTGAATGTGAGTAAAGGAGTACGTTCACTCGTAACTTGCATAAGATCTGCTATACGTATTACAGACATTAGAAAGATTAAGTGGCATTTCCTGTACTCAATCTTCTGGTCTTCCTGCAATCGATTGTACATATCTCTCATAGAATAATGATGGCTTCGAGCGACTAGCCCAGCTAAATTGTCATGTTCTCTTTTCGATTTGTGAAACAATTCATCTATTTCTAATCCCGGAAACCCATGGACTGAAATTACATGCGCTATTCTAGCGTGATGACGACGTACAAACTCTCCAGCCACTTTCAACTGAGATGATTTTAGATCCTCCTCTTCAAGGCATGGAAAATAATCCATAACTTCACCTTTCAATGGGATGTTGTCTCCCACGATATCTTTAAGATCTTCGATTTTATAATTGCTAAATTCTGTTTTGTATTTATCCCACAAATCTGACCATGGCGGCTCCTCTTGGTTTTTGTAACCAAAAACCTTTCCATTATATTTATCATCTTGTATTAATGTTCGAATATTCGACCAACTAAAAGTCATAGCACTATCGTGAAGACAGATTGCGATAACTAATACGTAAATGTCCTGCGGAGAAATAGACTCGTAGCTATCAGGATTGATTAAATTTTCAGCAGTATGTAGAACATCCTGAATATGGCGAGCACTGTGATCGGTATACTCAGGAAACAACTTACCATCAAAGTTTAAAATAGTAGTAAAACGCTCTAATGCATGAAGTATGGGTGCATAGAAATCAGTATTTAGGAGCTTTTTGACAAACTTTTCCGGAAGTTTAATGGTATTCATAATATACGAACTATCCTCAACAAATTTTTGTGCGATTACGAGTTTAATTTGATATTAACTCTCTATTCAATTTCAACCCAATAAATTCATATATTAATTGGGTTTTTCATTATCCCAATTCTATTAAATTGAAGTTTTCTATTTAGACTTTGGCCCTGAATAATTACAAGTTGTCGATTTGTCCATGCTGCAAAAATGGTATAAATCACTTTTTTCATTATCGAGCTAGAGTTGTAAAGCATCGTCTTCACCTTCAAATTTCTCAATGATTTTAATCACCTGCCGAAGATAAATACTTTCCAGGGGTGATGTTTCAGTTCGAAGGTAATACGGTATTTTTTCCAGGAATTCAGAATTTGATAACGGTTTATGCTCTATTAATGCCTCTAACATTTCATCACGGAGTAACCTTTTATTTTCAGCTGTATCAGCTTGGTACTTTCGGATGATGTCATTATTAAATTGAATTAACTGGGCACGTAAATCACTTTCTGTATGACTATTACTGAGTTTTTGGGAAGCAACCGGAGCAGATTTTTCATTTAAAGTAATTTCCTCAGCAATGATTTGTTCTGGCATCAGCGGCTCTATCTTTTCAGGAAGGTTTTCCCGTCTCAGTGCGGTTAAAATATTTAAAACGCGAGCAATCTCCGCAGCCGGGTTTTTGAACCAGTCGGTTGACCATATACGATGCACTCTCCAACCAAGTCGCTCTAATACCTGCTGCCTTAATCTATCACGATCCCGAGCTGATTTTGCAGAGTGATACGTTGCGCCGTCACATTCTATGGCCAACAAAAACTTGCCTGGTAAACGCGGATCGGTAACAGCTATGTCGATAAAATAACCGCCTACCCCGACTTGTGCTTCACATTGATAGCCGTGTTGTGCTAACGCGTGAATTACTGCAACTTCAAAATCACTGTCAGGCTCTTTACCTGTGTGTTTAGGCTGCTCTAAAATATTTGTCTCGGCGAACGCTAAGAAGTTTTTTAGGGCAACTACCCCACGCAATGAATTCTCCGTTGTTAATATGTCAAAGGAGCTCATCGAGCTAAAAACGTGCATGCGTTTTTTGGAGCGAGTAAACAAGACATTTAGTCGCCGCCAGCCATCAGCCGAATTAATTGGCCCAAATCGGTTTGGTACGCGACCGCCTTCTTGCAATGGCCCATAAGTAAAAGAGATATAAATAACATCACGCTCATCACCCTGAACGTTTTCTAGGTTTTTAACAAACAAAGGCTCATCAGCACTTTGATTATCTGCTAATACTTGCTGAAATATTGCATCCTCTTTGCTGAGAGTCTCTATCGCGCGCTCTATAAGCTCTCTTTGTTCAGCATTCATGGCAACAATGCCAAGTGATTCATGCTTGCGATTCACAAGATGATGCCGTGCGGCTGCGGCTATAGTCTCAGCTTCGACAGTATTACGACCTTTAATAAAAGTGCCGTTTTCAACTTTAGTGAATTTAACACCATAATCATCAGATTTTGCATGCGGAGATGGGAATACAACTAAATCAGACTCGTAAAAAGCATGATTGGAAAATGCGATAAGCGACTCGTGTTGTGAGCGATAATGCCAACTTAAAATTCGTTTTGGCATAATGCCAAGTGCCGCATCCAGAATGCTGCGGGACTGCTCCAAGCCGGTAACATTATCGTCATCGGTTTCAATTGTTTTATCAAAAAATGAGGTTGGCGGTAGCTGATTCGGATCGCCAACTATAACGACTTTTTTTGCTCTAGCGATGGTGCCCAACGCATCTTCAGGTTTTATCTGCGAAGCTTCATCCATGATAACAATGTCAAATTCGAGGTTACCCGGCTCTAAATATTGAGCAACAGACATTGGGCCCATCATAAAACAGGGTTTTAATTCCAACAGTGCTTTACCAGCTCGATTTACTAATTGCCTGATTGGAATATGCTTAGTCTTTTTACCGGTTTCATGCTTGAGTAAAAACAGTTCGGTGTAGGTAGCTACTCTTCCCCCGCCGTTACCTTCTGGCGGGCTGCATTTTGAAATTAAGTGCGCGAGCCGTTCCCGTTGCAGCTTCGTTAGTTGCTCGTCGTATTCTTTGAATTTTTGCTGAATAGCCTCATGCTCAAGTGTTGAAAACTCTTTCAAATAAGGTGACTCTTTAAAAATAGAGGATGCCAGATAACTAAATAGCAATCGCTCGAGAATTTCCCTGGCCTTTCCAACAGGAACATCATGCCGCTCCAATGCTTCAAGTAAACCACCAGCCCCGCTGTGGCTTAACTTCTTTTTCATACGCAAATAATCAGCCCAGTTAAGTAGCCATTCTGGATTATCTATCGCTAGTTGGTTTCTCGTTATCGTCTTACCGAGGTTATCACCCGCTCCTGCAATCCACTGCTCCAACTCACACTCAATAACTTTCAGTGCCTGTGCTGCATATGACATTCCGTCACTGAAATACGCGACAATCTTTATTAATAACGCGAAACCTTTTTCAAATGAGGCTTGCTCTGTCTCGTTGCTTAGCATTGAAGATAACGTTGCCGGTATAGTCTGCATCCAATTGAAACAAGCTAGAGTCTGATGAAGTTGCTGTTCAACACGTTGACTAATTTCTCCAGGCTGAGTCGTAAGTGACAATTCAGAAAGCTTGAGTGCTTCAACCCACCGATTGTTTAGGAGATTATCCATTGTTACCAGAGAATTAGACGTGCGTTTCGCAAGGTGTTTGAGCTCTTCAATGGACAGGTTTTTTTGCAATAAAGCAGGTTGAATTTTACCTAGATGGCTATTTATCCACTCGATAATGAGATTACAAACGCCGTCCTCTCCGAGAACCTGACTGTTGTGATAATCACCTAGTACAACATCGCTAAATTGGTTTGTAGTTCTGCCTAACGAACTTAGGGTCTGTTCAAGTTTCTCAGACGTACCGGTATGGCATAAATGCTGTAACCCCCGGATTAACGACAAAGGTGCATCTAATAAGAAATCCCCTATCACGACTGTTTTACCAAAACCAATACCGTAGGCATGTCTTACAGACTTATACCAGTAACGCAGAACGAATAGCTGCTTGGTATCAGTTTGTGTTCCTCGGTAATGCGCCTTTAGAAGAGGAAAGAAAACCGGAGATGTTTCAATTTGGCGTTGCAAAATCTTGTAGGCAATAGCCTTACTAAGATGCGGTAGTATTTTACTGTGAGAGAAAGAACTTTTTACTGACAATTTTTTAATTGTCGTCCTGGCATTACGCCATGAGCTGTTAAACCAACTAAATATACTGCTGTTATTAAGTTGGTCGTAATATTGGTTTAGGACGTTAGCCTCTGGCAATTCTTCAATTTTAAAATACTGTGAAACGGATTGTTCCAGCCTGGCCAGCTTGTCGATACCTTCTGCAAACTCCGGTAATACGACATCAAGTTTATCATTGTCAAAAAAAGCGTTACGTTCACTGATTAAATCGCCGGGCAATTCGGATGTGAGGTTCAATAATTGTTGAAATGCTCTTAGCCCTTTTATATTTAACGGGAAAAACGCCACTATTTCAGTGCTTAAACGTGACTTGATATCATCGTAAATAATCTGAAACTCAGTCAGGTAATCATGGTGAGCAACTAACGTTTGTTTCAATGAGACAAAGTCGTTTAACGTTCCAGCATCGATTTCAAATGCCAAAAGTGCGTTCAACGAAGCGAGTATTACAGATAAGGCTTCGGCGCTCTTAAGTGAGTCAGAGTCAAGCAACTTACTAAGCTCGGTATAGCTGTCGTGAAGCTGGCGATACAGCTGAAGTGCCAGTAATAAATCTTTGGTATTATCTGGTGTTATCAGGCCTAAGGTCGAGCTACTAACTACTACCGGCTTAAAATCAATATGGTTACATGCGTCTTCTAATGAGTGCAGCTCTGAAATGCTTAGTTCGATAGCTGAGCCATGTAAGTGCTGAAGTTTTAACTGATTTGCTTGTATTTGCTCTAAACAACTATTCCACTGACTAAGACTCTCGGTGACAGTTGCAATTTGGTCTTGGAGTAAACTAGCATTTTGCGCTCCAAACCATGGATGCTGCCTAATGTCTTGTTCATTAGCTTGTTGTGAGAGTACGCTTAGTGCAAATGTAAAACGTTCAATGGTATCTAATAACTGGGCTCTGCTCTCTGGCGAAAAGCTGGTAAGTTTATTCTCATCAAGCCAGTTTGGTTCTGTTTTAATTTCGGCCTGTAGTTTGAGCCTTGTTGCTTTAGTCAATATTTGAAAAATTGATAACTCAGTATCTTCCCAGATACTGCTTACTGTCTCGACATGGCTCTTTAGCTGATCTTTTAACTTCTCATATTGAGCAATATTTCGTTCGAAATGCCCTGCACTCATCACCTTTGGCCGAAATTCCAAACGTGACTTAACATCATCCAGTACTTTTCGCTTTTGAGATTTATGGCTGTGTAGCTCGAGACAAAACTTACCAAGCCCCGCCTTATCAAGTCGGCTTTTTACAACATCAAGAGCTGCCATTTTTTCAGCAACAAAAAGAACCTTTTTATGTTGAGCCAGAGCTGCGGCAATAATATTGGTAATAGTTTGAGATTTACCAGTGCCAGGTGGCCCTTTAATCACTAAGTTTTTATTTGACACCACATCAAGAATCGCTTCATGCTGTGAGCTATCAGTATCGTCGATTAGCGGTGCGTCAAAGTGGATATCTGGACTTTTATCAATGTCGTAGTCTGTTGTTGATAGATCACGACTTTGTTCTACAGAATTTGAGGTAAAAAACTTACTGATAATCTCATGATTGGCAATATTATTTTCTTTTGGCCAACGAGCAGGATCTAAGTCGATGTACATCAGTAACTTGGAAAACTCTAACAGCGTTAACGCCGCCTGGCGTTTAACGCTCCAACTTGGCTGAGCTTTTACAATCTGCTTTTTAACCTGACTAAAATAGTCTTCTGCACAGGTATCATCGGTAAGATCTGGCAGTTGAAGCCCGAAATCTTGTTTAAGTTTTTCTACCAAGCAAAGGTTTGGGAGTAAATCGTCGCCGGTATAAGAGATCGAATACTGGTAAACGCCGTTATATAGTCTGCCCTTTTCTATTCTGACTGGTACGTTAATTAAAGGTGCTATTCGAGCCTGCTCTGAGTCAGAGCTTTCAAACCATTCAAGCCAACCAATACTCAAATACAGAATATTCGCGCCAGTTTCTTCTAATGCCAATCGGCTTTTGGTGCTGATATTACGAAGAACAGCCTCAAGATCGCCTGCAAAGAGCAGTGTCTGAATTCTGGTGTCGTTGTGTTTCCCTTCCTCACTATTTAGCAAAACAGGAAGATCATAGCTAGTGTTAAACTTCAAATATTTCGCCCACTCAGTCGCTGTAGGCCCTGCTTTTAGAGGCAGATAAGTCTTTTTCTGTGGGTCAAATATAAGATAACCTGCATCGACTAGCTGTTCTCTGGTAGGTTCAGGAACAGGAGCAAATAGAAACTCACGCTCTTTAAGTAATTCATTAAAAAGTTGCTTAGGCAGTTCGTCTATTATGCGCAGACTAGTTTTAGCGGAATACCGATAATTAATAAGTCTGTTTCTGCCCGTTAAATCAAGCAGACGCTTGCGAACAGCTTCCAGAGAATCAAACTCAAAGGTGTGTTCAGAACCAATTGACTGCTCAGACATACCAGTTCCTTTTATTATTAGAATTTTTTTCCATTAGGCCAGTGACTCACCGCCGCTGCAAGCAAGCTTGTCATGAATGTCTAAAACACGGGATACATGTTCATGCATGCTCTGATCCCCAAAGCTGGCTAATAGGTTTACTGCTCGAAATGCTTTCGCAGCGCTCCCATATGCTTTTAACCAGTTTGAAAATTCAGCGAGAGATTTATTATCAGTGCGTGGATAACTCGAGACTGGGCGGCAAAGTCCAATCCGCCATGGTTTTGGCGTTAACCTTGCTCTGAAACACGATTGAGCATGACATAACCGAACGTATAAGGGATCGATATCTAGTCCGTTAAAAAGTCTTTCTGCTTCTGCACTTTTATGATCGAAAACCTTATTGGTAACCACTAATCTCAACCCTGCACTTGTTTCATATACTCTGAATGCGTAATCAGAATTTCTTTGCTGAAATTTTTGGATTTTATCTAAATAGAATGTTTTGTTCTTTTCGGGTTTACCAAAAAATTGGGCGATTTTGTCAAAAAAACGAACTTCTGGTATGTCAATATCACCGAAAAATACCGACTCGGCGTTAATGACTAGTGATCCGTAATTATTGCGAGTCATAACAGCAATAGTATTTCCTGCCGAGCACTTAATTTCTTCAAGTACTTCCTCACGAATGTAGCCATTACAATATTCGTAATCTCTAAGAGCATCTAAACCACGATTAGCGAACATTTTCAGCTGCTCAGCTCTGTTAGTTGCATGAGCAATCGCTAAATCCAGACTTTCGTTAGATGCTCCCCAAACAGATAGCTCATTCGTGCCGAAGATAGATTTATCAACCTTTACCGATACGTCTACCCAAAACTTGGCAAACTTCATAGAAAATTACCGCAGCTAGTTATAGGCGAATTATCTATATTGAGCGAAGCGCGCTTGTGTGAATTAAAAAACGACTTAATTGTTCCTAATACTAGGGACAGTGGGATAATAAAACGCAGCCAATAGGCTAAGTAGTAAATCATTGAGGATTGTAAATGTGCCATCGGTTTTTGCGGATCGATTTGTGGCATTACAGCCAGGCTTGAGAGGTAAAAATAGATAACGAAAGCGAGCGGCAAACTCACCCACCAGGGTATAACACTACTGATATAGATAACTTGGTCAAAAGTCGATGTTGTACTTCTGCGAGCCATACTACTGAAATATCCCTTTCGAAATTAGATTCGGCAACTTATCCCTTACGCCGCTTCCAACACCATAGTCCGTGGTGAAATTTGCAGAAGGTTTATCACTATTATATTTATTAGCTTGAAGGGTTTTATACCTCAGTTCCGGTACAGGGTAAAGTGATTAGGTAATACTCAAGCTGGATTATTAATTTGTAACTCAGCGCTTTGTATTAAATACCTAATTTCAAAGTAATGATCAAAACACAGTTGATCAACAGGTTTTTGCGGTTCATATTCTTCAAGGTATATTTTGGTTACGCTGCTCTCGACTTACCACGCAAAACCGATATTCCACAGGCTACAACAACAAATGCAAGAGACATAGTGATTGCCATCTCAACCGTCTTAATAAGCGCGGGGTTTTGCTCTGGAGTAAATTGTGCGTTACCTAAATAGTAATGCACCATAAGGTTTACCAGACTCATTCCTAAAAGATTACCTATCGTTCGCGAAAGATTCATCGAAGCAGAAGCCACCCCTACTTCTTGAGGCTTAGCGCTTCCCATAATGGCGTTGTTGTTAGGCGTAGAAAATAAGCCAAATCCGATACCAATCAGTAGCAGCGAACTGGCAATATAAGCCACACTGGTTGCTATGTTCATACGGCTCAACACCAGTAATCCGCAAGCAACAATCACACAACCCAGCGTAGCCACCAGCCTTGGCTGGAATCTGTCGGCTAGCTTGCCAGACAACGGGGCCATTAGGGCCATCGAAAAGGCCTGAACCAATAAAATCTGCCCAGCATGTGAAGGACTGAGACCTTTAACATATTGCAAATATAAACTCATCAGAAAAACCAATGGAAAATTGCTGGCATACATCAACAGGGACGTAGTTAATGACATAGAGAACACTCTGCTCTCGCGGAACATTTGTACCCGAATAAGCGGCCGATGACTTCGACTCTGATGCAAGATGAACAGCGTTAAACTGATAGCCGATAGTGCTAGCATCCCCCATCCCACGTTGTTGGGCAATATGCTTAAACCGTAAACTAAGGTTGCAGAGAACAATGCAAAAATACCCGTTCCCCACCAATCGTATTTAGTTTTCTCATCATTCTTCCATTCACCGGTGAGGCGCATTTTAATCAACAGTAGAAGTGCAAGGACGATAGGTACCTGAAAGAAAAACACCGAGCGCCAGCCCCATAATTCCGTAAGCCAGCCGCCAACTGCTGGCGCAATGGTCAATCCAACATAAATGCATGCTGCAGTGATCCCTAAAGCTGCCCCCCTTTTGTTTGGAGCAGTAACTGATGTAATGATTGCAACACCAGTACCAAATATCATCGACGCAGCTGATCCTTGTACACATCGCCAAAAAAGGATCCACTCAATGCTGGAGCCAAGTCCACACATAAAAGAAGAAAAGGCGTTTAAGGCTAGGCCGTATGTATAGATGCGCTTTCTTCCATAGTTGTCTGCTAATTTTCCAGCAGGCAGCATGAAGATTACACTACTCAGGATAAATAATGTCGGTAGCCAGGAGACCATCTTAGCATTTGCTTGTAGATCAGCGGCCAAATCAGGGATCGCAATATTCACAGAAGCCATTCCCAGCGGCCCAATAATGGAGCCCAGACAGACAATAATTAAGGCGAATTTGGCGACCGCAGCGTTTTCAGTGGAATTTTCTGGCAAAAGAGGAAAAATCCTTATAACTAAATTAGTGTTCGATCATACCCAAGGAACAGTGCAAGTACATGGGTAAATATCGATTTTTTAACTAAGACGTCATTTATTCTAAAATCAAAATACATGATATGGTGATTACTACACTTTATTACAGCAGGCTGTTAAGGCTTAAATCCTAACTGATGACGATAAGATGGCTCCTTGTAACCCTGCTCTGTTGGCCTCTGCTACTGTGGCAAGGTAAACGCGCGCGGCAACGCGCTTTGTGTTTACCTGAAACTCTTGGGCGGCGTAGTGGTATGCAAGGCAGTGGTGAACCGCTTCGACTGCTGATTTGTGGTGATTCAGCTGCCGCGGGTGTGGGTGTGGGTGTTTCGCAGCAAAAATACGCTTTTTCAGGACAACTGGTGGACTTGCTGGCGAGACAGTATCAGGTGAACTGGCAGCTTGCCGCGAAAACCGGGCTAGATTGCGCGGGCTTGAACCATTTACTCCACCAGCTTTATGCGCATAGTAATGCGGTGTACCGGTTGGATTTAGTGGTGGTATCTATTGGTGTTAACGATGTAACAGCACTTCATAGTAAGGCCGAATTCCGGCAGCAGATAAGAATATTGTTAGACAGACTGGCAACAGATTTTACCGATCCGCAAGTACTGTTTTGTGCGATACCACCGATACAACGCTTTACTGCCTTGCCCTCGCCCATTAATTATTGGTTGGGCCTTAAAGCCAGAATGCTGAACCAGGCTTTAACCAGCGAACTACACAACTGGCCAAAAGCGCAGCTGGTTTGCTGTAACTTTGCTTTAGCGGCCGACATGCTTGCTGCAGATGGTTTTCATCCCTCTGAATCAGGTTGTAAAATTTGGGCGAAGCTTGTGTTTGATGCTATGAAATTTACTTCCGACTCCAGATAGGTTTACCTTAGCAGGCAAAGATAAACTAAATAATAACAAACCTGTTCACAGCTTGAATTCAATTCTGTTACTATGCCAGCAGTAATTTTCCTTATTTCCATACAGAGGTTTTATGAAGTTAATCGTTACAGGTGTAGCATTGGTTTTGGCCGGTTGCATGACTTTTTCTGCAAAGGCAGCGACAACACCTGATATCAGCTGGAACTACTTAAGTACCGGATATGCTAAGTTGAATATAAAAGTCGGTTCAGGAGACAGATTTAAACCAGATGGATATCAGTTTAATGGTAGTTATCTTTTATCTAAGGACATCTATATCCGGGGTAGCTATTTCGATGTAGCAGGTTCTTTTAACGGAATGGATATGGACGCATCAGAGCTTAGTTTAAGCCTGGGCATGCGCGATGCTATCTCAGAGCAGGTAGATTCTTTTTTTGAAGCAGGATATGGTCGTTCTGTTGCAGAAACGAATAGTTTGAAAGAGACAATAAACGGATTTCAGGCTAGTGCAGGTTTTCGCTACCGGGTAACTCCAGAGTTAGAATTAGGTATTGCTGCGCGCTATAGCGATATGGGCGAGGATGACACTATTTATGGCGACTTGTCAGTGCGCTATCGTATAACTCCAATGTTCGATTTTTACGCCAATTATCAGTTTGAGAGCGATATATCACTATTAGGAACGGGAGTGGTGTTTAACTTCTAAGTAGTCATCAATATCTTATAGTTTTGATTGGGGCGACGTTAATGCTGAGTTAAATAACGCTGCCCCAGATAATATAAAGTTTAAAGACTCATCGCACACACCCGGTTTTTACCCTTACTCTTTGCTGTGTAAAGCGCAATATCAGCACTATTAATTAACTTTTCTTGTTCAACTACCGCCATGGTTTTATTGCCGATTAATCCATTCTCACTGCCTGCCACACCAAAACTTGCTGTCAGGGTAATCGCGAGCGTATCAGTCATTATCTGGATTTTCTCAATTTCTGAGCGTACACGCTCTGCCTGGATCAACGCCTTTCTCTGGTTTGTCTCCGGCAAAAAGATAATAAACTCTTCCCCACCCCAGCGCGCGGGAACATCGCCTTCTCTAGCGGTTGCTTTGATGCACTTAGCAACTTCAATTAGCACTTGGTCACCGTAAGCATGGCCGAAGGTATCATTAATTGTTTTAAACGAATCAATATCAATCAGAACGATTGAGACATCTCTTTTTTCACGCACGATATTGTTCCAAATGGGGTCGGTAACCTGGTTAAAGCCCCGCCTGTTATTTAAGCCGGTAAGGGAATCAGTGCGGGCAAAGCTTTCCGCAATTACTTTATCCAATTTTGCCATTCTGAACTGGCGCGCCAGAATGACCGCCAATAAAATAGCCTCAAACGCCATACCAACTTCAATGGCTTTAAAGGTATAGTCGTTGTAGGGGACTAAAAACCCCGCGACGGCCAGTGTGGATACCGTAATACAAATGGCTGCAGTAAGGGAAGATAATATAAAAATCACCGCAAAAGGTTGCTGTGCTTTAAGCGCGGATAACCCCATGGCAATAAAAAGCGTGACAAAACCACAATTGAGTATAAAGGCCAGTATGGTTGAAAATACCAGCTGATCCCTGACAAACCCCAATAACATCGCAGTTGGAATAATAATGGTAATCCACTTAACTGTACTATCTAGTTTGGGTGCATAAGCACGGGTATTGAGTAAATAACGGGCAAAATGGAGCCCGGCAACGCTGTAGGTAAGCATTAAGGTAATATCAAGCCAATCCTGAAAGTAAGCTCCGGCATCTGCAGTAATAACGGTATGGATATGCCCGGTATAAGACAAACTGTTCAACACAAAACCGATGAGGTAAAGACCATACAAACCATATTCTTTTTGTCGGATAAAAATGAACAGCACTAAATTATACAGCGCCAGCGCCGACATAATCCCCCACAGCACGCCATATTGATAACCTGCTGCTATATCGCGCTTTATGGCATTTTCCCGGGTGCTTAACCTGACAGGTATCGCCATCGGACCCAACGACTCAACCCGAATGTAAACGTCTGTTATGCCTTGGTCAAAAGCATGTTCAAAGGCATAAAAACGATATTGCATAGGTCGTTGCTTGAAAGGTATCGCATCACCACCGATAACATGTTTAATGAGGATGCCGTCATGCACCAGCCAGGTATCAATATGGTCGAGCCAGGGCGTTTCAACCGACAGTCTGTATAGCTCTTTAGAAACACCGTCATGCTTAACCGAAAACTTCAGCCATGCCGGTGCAGTACCAATACCTAATGAAATAGAGTTACTATTGGCCTGTTTAACCTGATTTGATGAAAAAACCTGCTGAGCTTGCTTTAGCGAAAGCTGAGCATTATTTTCTTGAAAATAAACAATATACTTGCCAGGAACGCCATCTTTAAACTCTGATGTATTTATGGTGTTAGCATTGACGGAGTGACTAAACAGCAGCAAAAAAATAGCAATGTTCACAAGATACAGTGCCAACAAATTTATTATGTTGGTCAAGCTGATGCGATTATAAGCTACAACGTTACTAAGATGAGACATGCAAAACCAGAAGTTCTCATAATTCGTGATTAAATCTAGCTAACAAAGAGTAGCGACTCAATCAGTTTGTAGAATAAGCTGTTAGTATAATACAAAACGTTACTTTTGGACGCTGAACCTATTTTCAAACGTTCAGATGGCTATTTTTGGAACTGAAAATTGACTATGGTATCGCAAGTGAATTACGCCGATCTGCCCTTTTCTCAGGCATGTGAAAATAACAAAGAACCGATATTAACCCTGTTAACGCAGGCGTTTGCTAATTGTAACCAAATCCTGGAAGTTGGCAGTGGTACTGGTCAGCATGCCGTTTATTTTGCCGAAAACTTAGCACATTTACGCTGGCAGGCGTCCGATCAACCTGTTTACCTGACAGCGCTTGCTGAACGCATTCGCCGGGCCAACCTGGTTAATTTACCGATGCCGCTGGCACTGGATATTTGTGCAGGTACCGCACCAGCTATAGCTGCAGATGGTTTATTTACCGCCAATACCCTGCACATTATGCCCTGGCCGGTCGTACAACATTTTTTTAGCAGGCTAAAGGCGTTGTTACAAGACAACGCCTCGTTGTGTATCTATGGTCCGTTTAATTATCAGGGGCAGTTTAGCAGTGCCAGTAATCAGGCGTTCGATCTTAGCCTTAAAAGCCGGGATCCCGCGATGGGGATCAGAGATTTTGAGCAAATTTTAGCACTGGCGCAGCAACAGGGCTTTACGTTAAAGCAAGATTGCACTATGCCAGCCAATAATCGTTTACTCTGGTTTATCAAAACTGGCAACTAGCTTCCAGGTAACGCGCTAGGTTACTTTATGTTTTACCCTGTATTGGGGCTGTAAATACTCGCCGGTTTTAACCAGTTTTGCCAGGGTTGCTGCAGCATGCCAAATGTCGCTGTAACGTAAATAGAGCGGCGTAAAACCAAGACGCAGAATATCTGGCGCCCGAAAGTCTGCAACCACCCCATGCTTAATCAACGCCTGACAAATGGCGTAGGCATCTTTATGCTGATAAGCCAGTTGACTGCCCCGCTCTGCCGATTGCTGCGGTGTCAGTAATCTTAGCTGCGCCAGGCATTCGTGTTGCTGCACCAGCAGATGAAAATAACGACTTAGTGCCAGTGACTTCTGACGCAATAGCATCATATCAACATCACTGAATACATCGAGTGCAGCATCTAAGACACTCATAGATAAAACCGCAGGGGTACCCGTCAGAAACTGGGCAATACCATCTGCCTTCTGATACTGACTGGTAAAACTGAACGGCGCACTGTGTCCCATCCAACCGGTTAACGGTTGCGTCAGTTTTTGATGGTGGCGCTTTGCGGCATAGATAAATGCCGGTGCTCCCGGACCACCGTTTAAATATTTATACCCACAGCCGACCGCAAAATCGACATTACAGGCATCCAGTTCAACCGGCAATGCACCGGCACTGTGCGCTAAATCCCAGATAACTATAATGCCGTTGGCCTGAGCTAACTCGGTTAGCCGTTGCATATTTAACAGCCGGCCGCTTCTAAAATCAACCTGAGTAAGCATAACAACAGCAACCGCGGCCGCTAACTCAGGATCCGTTAAGGCCTGCTCCAGGGCATGGGTGTTGTCGCTGTCCTCTATCAATTTTAAGCGGCAATGTTGCTCACCCAGTAATGTAGCCAGGCCTTCAACCATATATAAGTCGGTTGGAAAATTACCCTTCTGCGACAACACAACGTTGCGATTAGTCTTGCCTGCTGATTGCAACAGCATGGCGCTACTGAGTACTTTGAATAAATTCACCGAGGTTGAATCACAACTAATTACCTGTCCAGCTGCCGCGCCAATTAACGGTGCTATTTTTTCACCAACTCTGGCCGGCAAGTCTATCCAACCATGGCTATTCCAGCTTTTTATTAAATCCTGCGGCCATTGCTGTGATAACACCTGTTGGGCCCGCTCCGCTGCCACTTTTGGCATCGCCCCAAGAGAGTTGCCATCAAGATAAAGGGTATTTTCAGGCAAGATAAAGGCGTTTCGTTTATCAGCCAGTGGATCCTTCTCGTCACATTGCTGCAAATATTCAAGACTAATTTCCAGACTGTCGGAAGCGGGGTTTGAGTAAGTCACTGTGCAAAAAACTCCTGCAAGGTTGCAATAAACTGTTTATACGCTGGGGTGTGCGGATGGATCCAATCAAAATGCCCGGCTTCGTTTACCAGCTGAAAAGGCATACCACTGGCACTGGCCTGCGTCACTGGCACTATACTATCCGTTGAGCCCTGCAATAACAGGGTTTTGGGGTGCATGGCCTGCTGTTGCGGGTTTGCTTGCAGGTAATATTCTGTTTGTTGTGCAGCGCTGCCTTGCAAAAACTGCCGGGTGGCTTTCTGGCAACTATTCTCTCCTGCGCTGTAACCTGGCATATCGGTAATCGCTGCGAGGCCAACCACCCCCTTTATTGGCGGCAAATTATACAAAGCGGCTTGATGATAACTTTTGCCCGCCGCCAATAACGCTAACTGGCCACCGGCAGAATGCCCCGCCAGTACAATATTGGAGTGATCAATTGGAAAGCCTGCCAGCAAGGATTGCACACTACTGATCCCAGTTAGCACATCATGAAAGCTGCCCGGCCAGCCGCCTCCGACATCACCTGTCCGCCGGTATTCAAGCGACCATACCGCAAAACCCTGATCAGCCAGCGCCTGGCTGAAGCCATTACTGTGGCTGATGTCATACGCATTTAACCAGCAGCCACCATGAATAAACACCACCAGGGGCGACGGCTGCTGCATTGTTGCCTTCGGTGGCAGATATAATTGACCATACTGCAGTGGCGCATTACCGTAGGCCAGCTGAATACTGCTATTGCCATAGGGTAATGCTGCCAGGCTACTATAGCTGACGTTATTGATCACTTGAAGGTTGGGCAGTTCTGCTGGAACACTAATTTGTTGCCGGTCATCAGGTAGTTTCTGAGCGCAGCCGCTAAGTACCAAAGTGGCAACAGCTAATGCTATTAGTCTCTTAATCATATGGTTAATGACAACCCTGTCAGGTTTTTATTAATTACCAAGTGTATTACTGTCAATGTTTAACGCATATTCTTATTTATTCTTGCTTAGTACTAAACTCTCTGTCAATGGCATCGGGGCACCTTGTATTTCAGGCATGTTAAGCCAATATCTTTAACATAACGTTTTAACCGGCTTAAATCTTTTATCAGGAGTTAACGATGAGTGAGAACTATACCCCACCTAAAGTATGGCGTGCCGACAAAGCAAATGGTGGCCAATTTGCCAATATTAACCGCCCGGTTTCAGGTGCCACACACGATAAAGAATTAGCGCAAGGCGAACACCCTTTACAGTTGTATTCCATGGCAACACCCAACGGCGTTAAAGTTACTATTTTGCTGGAAGAATTACTGGAGGCCGGTGTTAATGCTGCGGAATATGACGCCTGGCTTATCAGCATTAAAGACGGCGACCAGTTTGGCAGTGGCTTTGTTGAAATAAATCCTAATTCAAAAATTCCGGCACTGCTTGATAAAAGTTCAGGTAGCAGAGTGTTTGAGTCAGGCTCAATACTGCTTTATCTGGCAGAAAAGTTTGATGCGTTTATCCCAAAGGATTCTGCAAAGCGCACTGAAACACTGAACTGGCTATTCTGGCAAATGGGCAGCGCACCCTTTTTGGGAGGTGGCTTTGGCCATTTTTATGCTTACGCTCCAGAGAAGCTTGAATATCCTATTAACCGCTACACCATGGAAGCCAAGCGGCAACTGGATGTGTTAGATAAACAGTTAGCAAATAATACGTACATTGCTGGTGATGAATACACTATTGCCGATATGGCAATCTGGCCCTGGTATGGGTTGCTGGCATTAGGTGAGCTTTATGATGCAGCCGAATTTCTGCAAGTTCAGGACTACCCTAACGTTCAGCGCTGGGCAAAGCAACTGAATGCGCGGCCGGCGGTACAGCGCGGCAAAATTGTTAACCGTAATTGGGGTAATGGCTTACAGTTACCTGAACGTCATGGCAGTGCTGACTTCAGCGCTATAACGGGCAGTAACTAATTGCTACCACCCACTGACTGTCTGGGCCGAGCGGGCCCAGATATAAGTGACACCGATCCCCACCGACCAGCCACCGTTTTGTGCCACTAATGGACTATGCTGATTTTTGGCACTGCTTACCGTTTCATATCGGGCAAAACTAAAGCCACGCCAGTTTGATGAGAATTTTTTACTGATTGCACCAGTAAACCGAAGGGCAATTAAGCCAGGTTTAGCGTCGAACTCAGGGCGGTCACTTTGTGAAAATTGTTCTGCGACCTGATAAAAACGGTCTGTCAGCTTTTCACTGCCAAATAAGGCACTGACGCCAAGGGTGTAACTCAGATCATCTGTTGTGGTGACATCAGCAAACAGTGCCGGCTCGAAACTGATCCCACTATAGCGCATGCCCTCTTCAACATCGAATGCCGCCCGCAGCGGTAAGTCAAGACGCAGCCTGCTGCCCCAGATGTTATCGCTGATGGTCCAACGCAAACGTGGCCCAGCCTCTACCAGCGTACCTAGTTCAGGCATGCCCTGGCGCACCTTAATGTCGCCATCAGAAGCACCCAGAGCGGCCGCAAAGCCGACATCAACTTCCAGTGTTTCACTTTTGAATGCTCGTAAGCCAACGTTGTCACGATCTGCCCTTAGAAAGTCCCCCCGGTAAATCAGATACGGCAGAATAAAACTACGTTGAACCTGCTCGTTAGAACCGGGATACGCCAGTTGCTGTATGCTAAGGCCAAGCAACCCGGCCTCCCATAATGGCAAGTCAGTTGCGGGCTCAGCTTTTGCTGAAAAACTGCACACACCCATAGTGAGCAGCAAGATTGATTTGGCAAGGTTATTTTTCTGCATAAGGTATCGGTATCGTATTGGCGTGATGCAGATAAGGCTCAAGCAATTGCCAGATATTAACCCTCACTTGCAGCCGGGACGCCAGTAGATATAAACCGGCAATTTTACGGTGTAAAAACAATGCATCGGCCGGTGGACTGTGCCAATAATTTTGCTCGGTGCTAAGCGCTGTGCCGGCATCACGCAAACGTCGGGCTAAGTCACTCGCTCCAAAATCAAATTCTGCATTCTGGCGTAAAGGTTCGCAGGCCAATGCCACCAGGTTAAGTACGGCTGCTTTTTGTTCAGGTAAAATCGCCTGGCTGAAAAAACCGATGGTGGTTAAGGCGTCATCCAGTGCTTGCGGGTTATTACTGCAAGCGGCCTGGAATAACGCCCGGTAGCCATCACTTATTTTATCGGAATAATCTCGACAGGCACCAAAATCAAGTAGCACTAACTGGCTGGTGTTTGTGTTATACAGGTAATTTGCAAAATTAGGGTCAGTTTGCACTAGTTTAAACTCAAATAACTCTCTGAAAAACAGCGTGAAAATTAAACTTAGAACCCGGTCCCGCTCCGCCTGAGATGCTGACAATAAGTTTTCTATAGGATCCCCTTCAACATAAGACATGGTCAGTATAGTGTCACTGGTGAGCTCGGGATACACTTCAGGTAACAGGTAACGGTTATCCTCAACCAGAAATTGACGATACCGCTTTAAATACTCAGCTTCTTTTAGATAATCTGCCTCGTTTTTTAACTGTATTTTGGCTTCAGCTAACAGGCTGTGGTAATCCATTTCTGCCGGAATTAAGCCACTTACCCGCAGTAATGTCGCCACGTTGTCGACATCGCTGTCAATACTGGATCTGACCCCGGGATACTGAATTTTTACCGCCAGTTTGGTTCCATTATCATGATAGGCCTGATGCACCTGACCAATTGACGCTGCTGCAATGGGTTTAAAGGTAAAGTCGGCAAAATGCTGCTGCCACTGCTCCCCCAGGTTCAGCCTCAGTACCTGCGCTAACTGCTTAGCCGGCATCGGATTGGCACTAGAGCGTAACCGAGCAAGTAAATCTGTCAGCTCTGCTGGCAGTAAATCGCCGCTATCCATAGATAACAACTGACCCATTTTCATGGCGGCCCCACGCATGTGAGCCAATTGATCTGCAACGCGCTTAATATTTGCAGGGGTAAGCAGCATCGCTTTACTACTTGGCCTGTTACCTTGCGCTAATTGTCGGGCCCCCTCTGCCAGCATGCCACCGGCAACCCGCCCGGCAAGAGATGCAAGTCCGCCTAACCGACTCAATCGGCTACCAGGTACTGCTGATGCCTTGTTAACCATCATTACCCTTAATATTGCAACTAGTAGTTTGCATATACGCTACGGGGTACCGATAAGCTCACTCAAAACCCATGGTGGGTGTTATTTTGTTTTTATTAACTAAATAGCCAAGAATATGGATAATAAAACCGACAATAAATTCAATTTTTCAGTAAAAATCGGCTTAGGTCATCAGTTGATAATGCTGCAGCAGTGCCTGTTGTTCACGCTGACAGTAATCAGCGATTGCCTCGGTTAATGGGCTTGGGCTAAATTGATAGAAACCGCGGCGGATAACCGGAACAAAGCCGCGTTTAAGCTTGTGCTCGCCCTGCGCGCCAGCATCAAACTTTACTATCTTGTTGGCAATGCAATAGTCGATACCAGCATAATAACAACATTCGAAATGCAATTTATCAAACTCTGCCAGGCAGCCCCAGTAGCGGCCATACAAGCAGTCCGTGGATTTAAAACACAATGAAGCAGCGACCAGTCTGTCGTTCAGGTATGCGGCAAATACCACGATACTCTCAGCCATATCCCGGCCCCATAACAACATTGTCTCAGGCGTTAAATAGCCATTGTGGCCGGACCTTTTCTGATAAGTAGCCTGATAGAACTGGCTGAATTTGTGCCAGAAATCAGGGGTAAGCTCACTGCCTGCATGATATTTGACGATAATACCCTGTGCGCTTACCTGCGCGCGCTCTTTGCTGATTTGTTTGCGTTTACGGGAAGGTAATGCCGCTAAAAAATCTGAAAACGCATCATAATTATGATTGTGCCACTGAAACTGCACATCAAAGCGTTCCAGCATGCCGCTGCCACGCATTATTTGCTGCAAAGGAAAGTCTGGGTACAAACACTGAAAGTTACTACACGCCAGTTGTTGCTGGCGCTGACTTATCGCTTTAAACAGCAAGCCAAAAATCTGGGCAGGTTGTTCCGTGGCAGCTACCCCGAATCTTGGCCCTTCAGCTGGCGTAAAAGGTATTGCACAGAGCAACTTTGGATAGTACGCCAGGTTGTGATGCTGGTAAGCCTCAGCAATTGCCCAATCAAACAGGTATTCGCCGTATGAGTGTAGCTTCAGGTACATGGGCATTGCCGCAACCAGTGAGCCGTCCCGGTAAAGTAATAAATGTTGCGGTAACCAGCCACTGCCCTCGCCAACACTACCGCCTTGCTCTAATGCAACAAGAAAGGCGTGTTGGCAAAATGGCATATCAGTGTCAAATAAACGGTTCCAGGACACCGCACTGACTGTCGATAGATCATCACACAGCGTTATTTCTATCATTAAAATGCACTAGTTATTATTTACGTTACACAATGCTGTTACGCTAGCGCAAATTAATCAAGGGTCTGGGCCGCTTCTAATTCGCGTTCTAACCGGTTACTTTCGTCAGCCCGTGGTTTGGCAAAGCGCGCAAGTGCCAGGTACAGTACGGGCGTAAGGTACAGCGTAAATAACACCGCAATGCCCAGGCCGCCAAATACTACCCAACCAATAGCGTTGCGCGCTTCAGCGCCGGCGCCGCTTGACAGAATAAGCGGCAAACCACCCAGCAAGGTTGACAATAACGTCATGGCTATCGGGCGCAGGCGAATTTGAGCTGCTTCTTCTACCGCTTTACGCACAGAATAACCGCGGTCCCGCAATTGATCAGCAAACTCGACCAGTAAAATCGCATTTTTTGCTAACAACCCAATTAGCATAACCAACCCAATCTGCGAATAAATATTGATTGAGGTACCGGTTAAAAACAAGGCAAATAACGCTGCGGCAATGCCAAAGGGTACCGTTGCCATGACAACTACTGCACTGTTGGCACTTTCAAACTGTGCTGCTAATACCAATAACACTATGACAAACGCTAACACGTATGTCAGCGTAACCTCACGAGCGGTTTCCTCAAAGGTTAACGCCTCGCCCAGAAATACCAGCCCCACATTTGCTGGTAGTTGCTGCTGTGCCAGCTCGCGTAATTGTTCAACTGCCTGCTCCAATGGAAAATCTTCAGGCAATTGCATTTCCATTTCAATAGCCCGGCGCTGTGACTGACGTTCCAGCTCAGCGGCGACACCCTCTTCTGAGATATAGGCCAAGCTGGAAAGAGGTACTAAACCACCCAAACTTGAACCGACATAAAGGTTTGCAAGATCAGACGGATTGGTGACCGATGACGCTGCCGCTTGCAGAATGATGGGAACAGATTGATCTCCGACATTCAGATCAGCCAGATCGTCGCCATTAATCGCAACCCGCAAAGTTGCTGCAATATCTGACAATGGCACTCCCAGCTCTTCTGCCCTGCGCCGGTCTATATTAACCCGCAATTGCGGTTGTGTAGGCTGGTAAGAAATTCTGGGCATGCCAAGTTCCGGCAATTGTTGCTGAATGGCTTTTGAAAATGCCTGGGCTGCTGCAAAAATGTCAGCGTAAGATTCGCCAGTTAACGCCAGCTCCAGCCCGCCACCCTGGCCACGTAAATTCAGGCTGTTCGAACCAAAGGCCCGGGCCGGAGCGCCCGGAATAGCGGCAAGTTGCGGACTGAGCTGATTAATAATTTCCTGTTGAGATTTGTCGCGTTCACTCCAGTTTTTCAGCGGCACGGTAATAAATACCAGGTTAGGATCCCATTGGCCAACCACCGTATAAATAGAGTCGATATCGCCACCATCAACATAAGGCAACAGAATTTCTTCCATTTTATCTGCTTGCCGATCCATAAAGTTCAAGCCTACACCATCAGGACCCCGGGCAAATACCCGGATAGTGCCACGGTCTTCGCTGGGCATTAATTCGTTATCCAGCGTTACATACAAGGCACCTGCACCACCGGCGGCCAGTAAGCAGGCAATAAACACGATCAGGGCATGATCCAACGTCCAGTGCAAACTGCGGCTGTATATCGTTAATAGCCGGTTACCTACTCCGGCAAACATATTTTTGGCACCTTGCTTAATCGGCAACCTGGCCGTCAATGCCGGTACCAGCGATAAAGCGACGAAGGATGAAATAATAACGGCCGCGGCCAATACGCCGCCAAACTCCCTGAACAACCGGCCTGCAGTTGATGGTAGAAACGCAATGGGGACAAACACTGCCACTAATACCGCGGTGGTAGCCACTACGGCGAAAAATACCTCACGGGTGCCTATAACGGCAGCGGCACGTGCACCAAGACCCATACTACGCCGGCGCTGAATGTTTTCAGATACCACAATAGCATCATCTACGATAAGCCCGGTGGCAAGAACCAACGCCAGCAAGGTTAAAATGTTGATTGAAAAACCCATTAACCAAATTGCCGCCAATGCCCCAATCAGCGATACAGGAATAGATAGTGCTGGCACGATAGTGGCCCGCCATGAGCCGATAAATAACCAGAGGGTAAAAATGACCAGTAACACGGTCAAAGCTAGCGAAGTAATCACTTCGCGCACTGATCCCCGGATAAACTCTGCGTCATCCGAAGTCACCTGCAATTGTAATTCAGGAAAACGACTCTCAACTTTTTTTACCAGCGCCAGTACTTCATCTGATATTTCAATGGTATTCGAACGCGCCTGCCTGATAATGCCCAGGCCAATAACCGGACGACCATCCAGTCTGACCATACTGTTGGCATCTGCCGGCCCAAAATAGACCGTAGCAACATCGCCAATCCGGGTATTACCACTAATAATGATGTCCTCGACCTGTTCGGCGCTTACTGAAGTTGCATCCGCCCTGACAATAAGCTGTTGGTCGGTAGAGCGCAGGCTGCCGGCAGGCACATCAAACGGAGCCTGTCGAAGTGCTGCGGCAACGTCGGTAACTGCCAGGTTGAAACTGGTCAGGCGAAGTGGGTCAAGAATAACCCGCAGCACCCGCTGTCGGTCTCCGTTTAACCTGACATCCGCTACCCCTGGAATAGTTAAAAATAACGGCGCAAGATCGGTCTCAATGCGTTCCGTCAGGGTTTCTAAGTCCAGTGTGCTGCTGGAGACCGCAATACTTACTACTGACTCTGCATCGTTATCTGCTTTAACAATAGCCAAACGTTCCACCGCGTCGGGTAGTTCACGCTGAACGCGGCTAACCGCTTCGCGGGTTTCATTGGCGGCATCATCCAGATTAATCCCAGGTCGGAACTCTACCCGTACCCGTGAGCTTCCTTCTTCACTGGAAGCGTTGATGGATTTAACTCCTGACACCCTGGCAACAGCACCTTCCAGTTTACTGGTCACCTCGGTGTCTACCGTTTCGGGTGAACCGCCGGGGAAACTTGCCGTCACCGACACGATAGGCCGGTCAACATCTGGTAGCTCACGCACTTCCAGGCCATTAATAGCGGCAATGCCGGCGATGATGATCAGTAGGTTTAATACAATAATCAGTACTGGCCGGCGAATTGACAGTGAGGGCAAGTCATTGTGGATAGGATCGTGCTTCATAAACCAGCCCTTTGTACGTTTGCAGATTGCACGGTTTGGCCGGCGCGCAGGGTTTGTACACCTTCGGTAATTAACATGTCACCCTCGGCCAAATCGGCCGCCACCAGTAACCGGCCACTAAGCCGCTGTTTTATCTGCACATCGACTTTTTTGGCCTTGCTATCTTGCTCCATCCAGACATAAGCACCAGTTGCCCCCCACAACAGCGCCGCTTCAGGGACAACGGCATAGGCTTCACCGCTAACTTCAAGTTTCACCCGAAAGCTCATTCCTGGGCGGTATAAATCATTGCTGTTATCAAGCAGAGCACGCACCCTGATGGTACGGTTAACATTATCAATACGCGAATCAACCTGACTGATTTCGGCATCAAGGTTTATGGTGCCCCCCTGCCATGGCTGCAAGGTCAACTTTGGTTGTTGTTGTAACATGCTTAGCGCAGTTTCCGGCGCTCTGAAATTAACCAATAGCTGGCTGCGGTTATCCAGAGTAGTGATCGCAGTCTGCTGGGTAATTCTATCGCCAATTTCAACATCGGTTAAGCCGACGACACCGGCAAAAGGCGCCCTGACAGTGCGATCTTCAAGTTCTGCTTCCGCCTCTGTTACCGCCACTTTAATCAAATCCCGGGCGGTCATTGCATCATCCAACTGGCTTTGAGGTACTGCACCCTGACGTCGGCTGGTTGTCAGTCTCTCCAGGGTTCGCTCTGCATCAGCGAGCTGGATCCTGGCCCGGTCTAATGCCACGTGCTGGCGCCGTGCATCAAGCTCCAGTAAAACATCGCCTCGTTGTACTTGCTGTCCCGGGGTAAAATGAATGGCTGTCACTTTATCCGCCACCGCAGGGTAAATGACGACGGATTGCACCGCCTCAGCCGAACCAACCGCTTCAACCTGAGTGCTGATACGTTCAAATTCTACCGGCATGCTGATAACCTGTGCTGCCCGCCCGGCGCCGCGGTTCTGTGCAACGCTGCTGAAACTGCTTGTGCTAATTACTACTAATACGGCGAGGCATATCGCGTTTTGCCATGCTGTTGTCATGTACTGTTCCTTTGCGGCCGGTTAGCCGTTTATTAAACGGAAAAAAATCCCTGCAATGTGACACTGTGCACGTTAACAAAGTCAGATCTTTCCGACAGAAAAATGTCTGGATTAGCTATTACCGTCAATATACGGTTTATAGCCGATGATGATCACAAAACTCGCTCAATTGGCGACAGGCTGCGGTAATTTGAGTTAAGCGGCGCTTGCGCATCGACAGCACCGCATCTGACTGCTAGCATCGACAAGCTTTTCTACCTACGCTAAGAGGCAACGCCATGGCAGTCGCGACAATTAACAGTAAGCATAGTGCTTATTCCAATAAGCTTCGCTGGTTTGTTTTTAGCCTTATTCTGCTCAGCGTTATGTTATCCTGGAGCGGCATTATTGATCGCTATACCACCGCGTATATTGATGATGCTCTGGTTGAAGCTAGTTCTGCTTTTTTAATTGCCAGAGGCATGAATGCGCTTATTTCTTTTCTGCAATCTGTAACTTTTGAGTTCAGCGTTGGAGTCGGTGGCTCTGTTGGCGCTGGTGAGGTACTTGATCCATTAAACGACCTGGTTGAACAATACTCCTCAGCAATGAAACTTGCCATTGGTTCTCTGGTGATCCAAAAAGTATTGCTTGAAATCGTCAGCGATACGTTTTTTAAAATAATGCTGAGTATTTCAGCATTACTTGTCTTGGTCAGCTCATTATTGCCCGGCGTATTCAGCTCGGTTTATTTTAAGATGCTGCTGCTTCGTTGCTTTTTAGCATTATTGTTTCTGCGTTTTGCCCTGGTGTTGGTTGTGGCGGCAAATGGCCTGGTAGACAACGCTTTTTTATATGAGCGCACCCAGCAGCAAATGCATATTCTGGAATCGATTGAAGGGGTTCAGGACCAAGATAATCAGTTGATAAACCCGGCATTAACCCGTGACCTAACTGAAGATATCTCGACCTTACAACAACAACTGACAAGCAACAGCCGAACCGTGTTAAAACTTCAGCAACAGCAGCAGCAGGGGCAACAGGAGCTGGCCGGCCTGGAGCAACAATTAGACAGTCTGCTGGATGAGCTTGGGGTGTTACAGCGACTAAATTATCTTAAACCTGATCCCAGAGTTGAACAGTTAACGGCTAAAATAAAGCAGCGGCGCGAAATGCAGCAACGCTGGCAGAATGAACAACAGAATCTGCTGCGCCAGCAAGCTGATATTCGTAATCAGGTTCAGCTTGCCGAAATGGCTTTAGAGGGAAAAACACCGGGGTTTTTTGCCGCTATTGCAAACAGCTTTTCGTCGCTGGGCGATGGTATAGCGGCAGTTAAAGATGCAGTTAACCCGCGTCTGGTTTATCAGTTAAAGCAGCGACTGGACGATGCCGTAACCAATATTCTTAATGTTATGGCATTGTTTTTCTTAAAAACCTTATTATTGCCACTGCTGTTTTTATATGTGCTGAAAAAAGGATTTACAGTTATCTGGCAAAGTAAGCCAGCAGTAGTAAATTAACCTGTTACCCGCTACTATCTGCGCCTGATTAAACCGGTGTAAGGATGTAAACCCATGTTGTATATGGTCATGTTAGGCGGCAGCCACCCTAAAGCAAATGTTGAGCTGCACGATGTCGTTTTCGTTGCCGGTGACAACCTTGAACAAACCTATCCGCAATTACGTGCGCTATGGTTTGCCGAGCCCAAAGGATTGCATATAGATGCCTGGATGGCGATATCCGGAGTAGACGGTTTTGCGGTTACCTTAGCCGATACGCCCCAAACCTCAGGCCCTAAGTTATTTTTTATTAATTTAGGTGGCTATCTCAGCAGTATATTTGGCGAAGAGCATCGTTATTTCATGTTGGTTGCTGATAGCAAAGCGCAAGCTAAGCAACTTGCAAAACAGCACCTCAATCTGAAATGGGACAAACCTCACACCGATAATGTGTTCGAGGTGGAACAATGCGTGGCACTGGAACAGGTTGACGGACGCTTTGTACAGCTACACCCGGCGGAGCACCAGGGCTGTTACTTTGAAAATGACTATATTGTCATTGGCTAAATAACGATAAAGTAACGGGTTACCAGTAATGGGGTGTTACTGACAACCCGTTAAGCACTATGGCTTAGCTGCTTGCACTGATTTTTAGCTGGCTTACCCAGTTTTTCACCCGACGCTCTAACACATTAAGTGGCAAGGCCCCACCGGTTAAAATCGTGTCGTGAAATTCACGGATGTCAAAGCGATCACCTAATTCCTGCTCGGCATACTGGCGTAGTTCCAGAATTTTAATCATACCAATTTTGTAAGCAGTCGCCTGACCTGGCATCACGATATAGCGACGTACCTCAGACACTACTGCGCCCTCAGCAATTGGGGTTTTCTCACGAAAATACTCTATCGCCTGCTGTTCAGTCCAACCTTTGCTATGTAATCCAGTATCTACCACCAGGCGCACCGCACGCCACATTTCGGTGATTAGCCGGCCAAAATCAGAATAGGGGTTCTGATAAGCGCCCATTTCTTTTGCCAACAATTCAGCATATAACGCCCAGCCTTCTGAATACACAGTAAAGCGAGCCTGCGTGCGAAAAGCGGGTACAGAGCTGAGTTCCTGGGCTATTGAAATTTGCATATGATGCCCCGGACTGCCCTCATGATAAGCAATGGCTTCCATTTCATTTTTCGGCATCGCGCGCATGTCAGACAAATGGGCATAGTAAACGCCAGGTCGTGTTCCATCCGGAGTGCCAGGAAAATAATGTTGCGCTGCGCCAGGTTGCTCTCGAAACGGCTCTACCCGTTTAACCACCAGGCCCGCCTTCGGTAAGGTACCAAAGAATTCAGGTAACCGGCTATTAATAAAATCCAGATATTGCTGAGAGTCATCAATATAGGCTTGTCGACCGGCATCAGTATCCGGGTAGTAAAACTGGTCGTCCGTTTTTATAAATTCAAAAAATGCCTGTAAATCACCAGGAAATCCCAGTTTATCCTTTATGGCTGTCATCTCCTTTGTCAGCCTTTCAACCTCATCTAAACCAATCTGATGAATTTCTTCTGCGGTTAAATCCGTAGTGGTTGACACTTTCAGTTGATGGTTATAATAGGCTTTGCCGTTCGCTTGTTTGCCAACTCCGGTAGCGACAGTGTCGGTATTTTCTATATCGTCTTCTAACCATTGCTTGAGACCACTGTAAGCCGGCTTAAAATGCTGCTCTAACGCTAATCTGGCTTCATTGGTCAGCTGCTTCGCCTGTTCATCACTCAGTTTGTCTGCGGCAATCAGGCTGTTAATTTTAGCCTTGGTATCGGCCCATAAAGGGATATCCTGCTCTGCATCCGTTAATGGAGCCCCAGCTAGCAAGCTCTCTAATTGAGTCAGTACCCCCTCATAAGCAAATTTTGGCGGACGAACCCCCTGCTCCGCATTTTGTTGAGCCCGCGCCAGTAAGTCTGTTATCGCCTTACTTATCCCTTCAATGCGCGCAACATAAGCCTGCATATCATCGGCGTTTTCTACTTTGTGAAAATTAATCAGAATTTGCGGCAGTAAGGCATGGATCCCCTGCATTTGGGTAAAAACATATCTGTTTTGTCTGAATTTTGCACCGGCCTTGGCCATTTCGTATTGATAGACCCAAACGTCATAGGATGTCTGAGCTTCCAGGTCCAGTTCATCATACGCAAAGTTGGCTTTAAGTTCGGTAACGGATTGCTCCAGCCATGCCAGTTGTTGCTGTTCAGCTGCCAGCGTGACATCATCAATTTGATCGTATTTGTCTTTTCGTCCCATAAAGGTCATCTGTATAGGGCTTTGTTGCAGTTGTTGTTCGTACTTTTCGGCAAACCATTGGTTTAGCCTTTCAGTCGTCGATACTTCAGCAGTTTGTTGGCTGACTGATTGTTCAGTTAGTGCGGTTGAATTAAAGTTGTTGGTGGTGTTTTCGGGGCTTGGATTACAGCCAGTGAGGACACTGGCCATCGCAATAAACAGCAGAGATTTACGCATTATTATTCCTTATTAACGGGCAAAGATTACTCCCAGCGTACCGTTAATAAGGCATTGAGTCTAAAACTAAATGTAACAAGATTTGTTTTGCTAAGGCTCTGATATAAAGCTGTTAACCACTAACACGCTTATAATGCCGATACTGCGGCTTCCAGAAATTATCTTCAATTCGTTGCTGCAGTAAATTGTCATCAATTTCCAATGCTAAACCTTGTTGCTGAGCCACCTTTGCCACAGCAAACGCAATTTTTTTACTAAGTTCAGCCAGTGCAGTAAAGGGCGGTAGCAGCCCTCCTTTTCCGGTGTTGGCTAACGGCGATGTCGCCGCCAGGGTTTTACTGGCTGCACGAAGCATCTCATCACTGATCAAACGCGCTTTAACCGCAATGACGCCCAGGCCAATACCTGGAAATATATAACTGTTATTGCACTGTGCTATCAGATGCTGTTTACCCTGATATTCAACCGGAGCAAAGGGGCTGCCGGTGGCGACAATTACCTCACCTTCTGTCCACTCTATGACCTGTTGCGGTGTAGCCTCGACCTGACGCGACGGATTACTCAATGGAAATATAATAGGTTTACTGCAGCCTTTTTTCATCGCCCGCACCACTTCTTCGGTAAATAACCCGGCCTGACCTGATACACCAATCAGTATATCAGGGGTGGCGCAGTGCATAACGTCAAGTAAACTCGGATACTCCCCACTATAATTCCAGTTAGCAATAGCGGTCGCATTTTGGGTCAGGGCTTGTTGGAAATCCCGTAAGTCTGGCATGGTTCCGGTCAGTAAACCTGCACGGTCAACCATAAAAATTTGCTGTCTTGCCTGTTGTTCAGTGATGCCCTCAGCCACCATCTGGCTGATCACTTGCTCGGCAATACCGCAGCCGGCAGAGCCTGCACCGACAAATACCACCTTCTGGGTACTAAGTTTAACGTTTTTACTTAAGCACGCTGCCAGTAAGCTGCCAACCGTTACTGCCGCAGTGCCCTGAATATCATCATTGAAACAACAAATCTGCTCGCGATAACGCTGCAGTAATGGCATGGCGTTGGGCTGGGCAAAGTCTTCAAATTGCAAGATGGCGTCTGGCCACCGGCGTTTAACCGCCTTGATAAACAGCTCAATAAATTCGTTGTAGTCATCCTGACCAACCCGTTTATGGCGCAGTCCCATATACATCGGGTCGTTTAGCAGCTTTTCATTATTTGTGCCCACATCCAGCATCACTGGCAAGGTATAGGCAGGGCTTATGCCACCACAGGCGGTGTAAAGTGACAATTTCCCAATCGAAATGCCCATGCCGCCAATACCCTGATCACCCAGCCCCAACACACGTTCACCGTCCGTTACCACGATCACTTTAACTTTTGCTTTGGTGGCATTGCGCAAAATATCATCCAGATTATGCCGATCTTCAAAGCTGATAAATAAGCCACGGGCGCTGCGATAAATATCAGAAAACTGTTCACAGGCATCGCCAACGGTCGGGGTATAAATAATCGGGATCATTTCTTCTAAGTGCTGCTGTACCAGCCGGTAAAACAATGTTTCATTGTTGTCCTGAATTGCCCGCAGGTAAATATGCTTGTTTATGGCTGAATCAAAACTTTTATATTGCATATATGCCCGGCTTACCTGCTCTTCTATCGTTTCAAAGCGCGGAGGCAATAAGCCAGTCAGATTAAATACGGCCCGTTCCTCTTTGCTAAAGGCACTGCCCTTATTCAATAGCGGGGTTTCTAACAAGGCCGAGCCGGAATAAGCGGTATATAACGAGGCTTTTACTTTTGCTTCAGACATAACAATGTTCCAGATAATAGCGCCGGCACTGCGAACAGTGCCGGTAACAGAATGGATTAATAAATAGTGCTGATACGTGGGTTTAACACAGACAGGATAAATAAACCTTCAGTATTACAAAAATCGATAGCCTTAATTAAGTCGGATTGTTCCAGGTGCAATAGTTCCAACACAAAAGGATCAATCAATGACTTAATACTGTAAAGATCAGGGTGCTGGTTGGCGAGCGCCATGCGCACTGCAAGATAACTGATTAAAACATCAGGCTCGGCAGCACTAAACTGTGTACTGTGTTGCCGGGTCAGGGGTTCAACAATACTGTCAGGTAATTGCCACAGGTTTAACAGTTCTCCGCCACAGGCAGCATAAGTAAAACCCAGAATAGTTTGCTGCAGCTGCCAGGGTTTAATTTCATTGTTGTAGTGCTGGCAATGTGCCGCATTGTCCGGCGCTTGTTGCATAACAACTAGCTCGCCAATATTGTGCAGTAAGCCAGTAACATAGAGGCGATCAGGCTGTCGCAAACCACAAAAGTTTGCCAGATATTTGCCAATGAGTGCGGCATTAATACTTTGTTCCCAAAAGCGTTCCAAATCAATTGAAGCTGAACCTAACTTGCTGCATGCAGAGCTGACCGCGATACTGACCACCAGATTATATAACTGGGTTTTTCCTAATACTAACAATGCTTTACTAACGGATTCGACCTGATAGGGCAAGCGATAGACAGCACTGTTAGCCAACTTTAATAGTTTTGAAGTGAGTACAGGGTCAAGTAAAATAACTTCAGCGATGTCGTCCAGACTGGCTGTTTCCGATTCCATTAATTCTTTCACGCGAAGGTAGCTATCGGGGAACACAAATAAATCGACAGCGTGTTGCGCATATTGCAAGGCGTTCATCGGGGACATCTCCGGTTGGGTCTATCAGCACCAAAAGCATCTAACGCTTTTAAGTGTTACTGCTGGTGCTGATTTTACAAGTTTTTGCCGGAAAAACTTAGTACTTTTTAAAGACATTACGATTAAACACTGATTTTAAAAGAATATGGATAAAAAAACAGCGCCACGGCGCTGTTTTTTTCATGCTTGAAACGAAATAAGTTACAACGGCTTATGTCACAACGCGCTATGCAACCAGACTGCGTAGCATCCAGGCCGTTTTTTCATGTACCGTCATTCGTTGAGTTAGCAGATCCAGGCTGACTTCATCAGAGGCCTTATCCGCCACCGGTACAATAGAACGCGCGGTTTTCGCTATGGCTTCCTGCCCCTTTACTAAGTCTTTAATCATATCTTCTGCCGCAGGAATACCCTCTGCTTCTTTAATACTGGTCAGTTTAGCAAACTCTTTATAAGACCCCGGAGCGAACTCTCCTAATGCCCGGATCCGTTCAGCAATTTCATCTACTGCCTCAGCCAATTCTATATACTGTGTTTCAAACAACGTATGCAAGGTTTGAAACATCGGCCCGGTTACGTTCCAGTGGTAATTATGCGTTTTAAGATACAAGGTATAGGTGTCGGCAAGCAACACGGCTAACCCTTCACAAATGGCTTTACGTTCGTTCTCTTCAATACCAATATTGACTTTCATACTGACGTCTCCTGTTAACTAAGCGACTGAATAAATACTATAGGTTAACAAAGAGATGGGGCCGGTGTGCCAAAAAACAAGCCGGCTGCATTACGCGTTACCGGCTGCGAGTATATCAAGTGCTGTGAAAAGTCAGAAATCAGCTGGCCTGTGCAGTTAAATACTCTTCGTAAGTACCAACGAAATTACGGATATCCTGATTGGTTATTTCAATAATACGACTGGCCAGGGTTGACACAAACTCGCGATCGTGGCTGACAAAAATCAGGGTGCCTTTATAGTGTTCCAGCGCCATATTCAATGACTCAATAGATTCCATATCCAGGTGGTTAGTGGGTTCATCCATCACCAGAATGTTGGGCCGCTGCAGCATTAACTTACCAAACAGCATTCTGCCCTTTTCGCCACCTGACAGCACTTTCACCGACTTTTTAATTTCATCCTGTGAGAATAATAAACGGCCTAAAATGCCCCGGATAGCTTGCTCATCATCTGAGGGCTGTTTCCATTGACTCATCCAGTCAAATAAACTCATTGCCTCAGAAAATTCATGAGCATGGTCCTGCGCGTAATAGCCAATTTTGACATTTTCAGACCATTTCACGACACCTGATTCCGGCTTTAGATCACCCATCAGACACTTTAATAGCGTGGTTTTACCGATACCGTTGGCACCTAAAATAGCGACTTTTTCACCAACCTCTACCGTCAAATTAAGATTTTTAAGCAGATGCAGGTCAGTAAAGCTTTTATTAAGCCCTTCTACTTCCAGGGCTAAGCGATATAGTTGTTTTTGCTGCTCAAAGCGGATAAACGGGTTTACCCTACTGGATGCTTTTACTTCTTCTAACTGAATTTTATCAATTTGTTTAGCACGTGATGTTGCCTGCTTGGCTTTCGAGGCGTTAGCCGAGAACCGGCTTACAAAGGTTTGTAACTCGGCAATCTGCGATTTTTTCTTGGCGTTATCGGATAGCAAACGCTCGCGGGCCTGCGTAGCGGCAAACATATATTCATCGTAGTTGCCCGGGTACAACCGCAGCTCACCGTAGTCGAGGTCAGCCATATGGGTGCAAACGCTGTTTAAAAAATGCCGATCGTGCGAAATAATAACCATTGTGCTATTGCGCTCGGTCAGAACATTCTCCAGCCAGCGAATAGTATTGATATCCAGGTTATTAGTTGGTTCGTCCAGTAACATAATTTCCGGATCAGCAAACAGCACCTGAGCCAGTAAAACCCGCAGTTTAAAACCGGGTGCGATGGCTGACATCAGCCCAAAATGTTGCTCTACCGGAATACCGACGCCAATCAGCAACTCGCCGGCTCTTGACTCAGCGGTGTAACCATCCATTTCGCCAAATGCAACCTCTAAGTCGGCTACTTTCATGCCGTCTTCTTCGCTCATCTCGCTGCTACCGTAAATACGGTCGCGTTCTTCCTTGACTGCCCACAATTCGTTGTGGCCCATGATCACCGTATCGATTACAGAATACTGTTCAAAGGCAAACTGATCCTGATGCAATTTTGCGACGCGATGATTCGGCTCAACGGAAACATTCCCCGCAGTTGGTTCTAATTCGCGACTGAGAATTTTCATAAATGTCGATTTACCACAACCATTGGCCCCGATCAGACCATAACGGTTACCCTCACCGAATTTAATGGAAATGTTTTCGAACAACGGCTTGGCGCCGAATTGCATTGTAATATTGGCAGTTGAGATCACTAAAAGGTCCGCTACAGATTGTACTGGATGAAAAAGGTGCGCCACTATACGCGCTTTGTCCTTTAAATTCAAAAAAACCGGCATAATAGCCGGTCTTTTTCGATTTTAATCAGCTGCTGCTGCAGCCTGAAATTAACTGTCCTGAATTGCCCTTTCAACCGCAACCCGGGTTAACTCAGTAATCATAAACCAGTTTTTTTCAGTGACTGCAGTATCCGGGACTATCCATGACCCACCGACGCAACTAACATTAGGTAATGCCAGATATTCCAGGTAATTCTTTTCATTGATCCCGCCCGTAGGGCAGAAACGGATATCAGAAAACGGGCCGTAAATCGATTTTAACGTTTTTACGCCGCCGGCGGCTTCCGCAGGGAAGAACTTAAAATGGGTATAGCCCAAGCCCGTGCCTTCCATTAGCTCAGAAATACTGGCAATACCGGGGATCAGCGGAATAACGGAGTCTTTACCCGCTTGCAGTAGCTCCCGGGTCAGACCGGGGCTAATGGCAAATTTCGCGCCTGCAGCAATAACCTGTTCTAACTGCGTAGCAGTAGTTACCGTGCCAGCGCCAACGATCGCTTCGGGAACTTGCTCCGCCAGCAACTTGATAGCATCCAGAGCTACCGGCGTTCGCAGGGTCACTTCTAAAACTTTAATACCACCGGCTAACAGCGCTTTTGCCATAGGCACGGCGTCAGCCAGATCTTTAATTACAATAACCGGAACTACTGCACCTTGTGCAAATAATTCAGCAGGTTGCAGCTGCCAATTTTCAAATGCCATAGATTAACTCGCCAAAGATTGTTTTAAGTAAACTGCAGCACCAAGTAGACCTGGCTGGGGAGCAGTCACGATATAAGTGGCGATCTGGCGATTAAACGCGCTAAACCGACCTTTTGCTTCAAAACGGGTTCTGAAATCACTTGCAGCCATTAACGGTAATAATTTAGGGGCAATACCCCCCGCAACATACACGCCACCAAACGCACTGAGTGTAAGCGCTAAATCGCCCGCAATACTGCCAAGGCTAGCAAAAAACTGGGCTACTGTAGCGCTGGCAAGTTCAGAACTTCCCTGCAGTGCCAGGCTGCCAATTTCACCGGCCGATAACGGGGCAACGTCCAGCTGGCGGTGCAATGCCAGCGCACGATAGATAGCCTCTAGCCCGGGCCCGGATAACACCCGCTCTGGCGAGACATGGCCATATTCTTTACGCAGTACCTGCTGAATAAACCATTCCTGCTCTGTCTGGGCGGCCCAGTCAACGTGGCCACCTTCACCGGGCAATGGAATAAACTGATTATTGACACTTATCAGATGGGCAACACCCAAGCCGGTGCCGGCACCCAGCACGGCCATCGGCAGATGTGACTGCGCCGTGCCGTTACCAAGCTGCACCTTATCGTTTTTTGTTAAGGCCGGCAGGCTCATCGCGACAGCGGTAAAGTCATTCATCACCAGCAAACGCTCTAAACCAAGCTGTTGTTGCATCGCACTGACCGAAAAATTCCAGTGAAAATTGGTCATACTAATTGAATCACCGTTAACCGGGCAGGCAATGGCAATAGCAACATGCTTTAAATTGCTTAGCTGTTGCTCTTGCTGATAATGCGCCAGTGCGTCAGCCAGGCTGGCAAATGTTGCGCAGGGATACACCGCGACCTTATCAAGGTTAAGGCTATTGAGGTTTACCCGGCTAAAGCGGGCATTCGTGCCACCAATATCAGCAACAATGGCGTAATCAACGGTGTTAGCCATGCAAATGTTCCTCAGTCACAAACAAACTGCAAGCACCCTGCTCTGCACCACTTAACTGCGCGCGCATTGCGCCAAACATTTCCCGGCCCATACCATAAAAATTATGACTTAAATCGGCTTGCGCCTGCTCTCTGGCGTTAAATTCGGCCTCATCAACTAATACTTCAAGCTTGCCGCTGTTACCGTCTACCAGAATCATATCACCGGTTCTAATCCGACCAATGGCGCCGCCATCTACTGCCTCTGGTGTGACATGAATTGCCGCAGGCACTTTACCTGACGCACCAGACATTCTGCCATCCGTAACCAACGCCACTTTAAAGCCTCTGTCCTGCAATACGCCAAGTGGTGGTGTTAACTTATGAAGCTCTGGCATACCACAGGCTTTAGGCCCCTGAAAACGGACCACCACGATGCAATCTTTATTCAGCTCGCCCGATTTAAACGCGGCGTCTAGTTCATGCTGACTCTGAAATACCACAGCCGGTGCTTTAATCACTTCAGTACCATCACGCAAAGCTGACGTTTTTAAGATGGCGCGGCCCATATTGCCCGATAGTACCTCTAAGCCGCCATGGCTTTTAAACGGTTTGGCAACGGTGGCTAATACATCAAGGTCAAGAGACTGCGCTGGCGCATCCACCCAATGTAATTTGCCATCTTTTAGCAGCGGCTGCTGGGTATACCGACGTAAACCAGGCCCTGCGATAGTCTGAACATCTTCATGCAATAAGCCCGCGTCCAGTAACTCGCGGATCAACAACGCCATGCCGCCAGCATGTTGGAAATGGTTTATATCAGCCTGGCCATTAGGGTAAATCCGGGTGAGCAGCGGTGTGGCAGCTGATAGCTCGGCAAAGTCATCCCAATTAACGATATAACCCGCTGCCCGCGCTACAGCAACCAAATGCATGGTGTGGTTGGTTGAGCCGCCGGTGGCCAGCAGACCAACTATGCCGTTGACGAGTGCTTTAGCGTCAACAAGCTTACCAATGGGTAAATACTCATGGCCTAATTGGGTTAACCGCGTAACCTGACGCGCGGCGGCTTTGGTTAATTCATCGCGCAGCGCACTACCAGGGTTAACAAAAGAAGAGCCTGGTAAATGTAGCCCCATCATTTCAACGACTAACTGATTTGAGTTCGCTGTACCATAGAAGGTACAGGTACCAGCAGAGTGGTACGACGCTGATTCCGCCTCGAGTAATTCTTCTTTACCAACTTTGCCTTCGGCAAACAGCTGGCGAACCCGGGCTTTTTCCTTGTTAGGAATACCAGACGGCATGGGTCCGGCTGGCACAAAGACAAAAGGCAAATGACCAAAACTCAATGCTGACATTAGTAGGCCCGGCACGATTTTGTCACAAATGCCAAGCATCAGGCCGCCGTCAAACATATTGTGAGACAAGCCAACCGCAGCAGACATGGCGATAATATCCCTGCTGAGCAAACTGAGTTCCATTCCCGGCTGCCCCTGGGTGACACCATCACACATAGCCGGTACACCACCGGCGAACTGGGCGACGCTACCCACGTCATTAACAGCCTGCTTAATTATTTCGGGATACGTTTCATAGGGCTGATGCGCCGACAACATATCGTTATATGAAGAAATAATGCCGATGTTAGCTTTGGTCAGGCTTCGTAAGTCAGCTTTGTCCTGCTTATTGCAGGCGGCAAAACCATGAGCCAAATTACCGCAACTTAATACGCCCCTATGTGGGCCGCTCTGACCCGCTTCTTCTATCCGCGCCAGATAAATAGCGCGGCTTTTGCTGCTGCGGGCAATAATACGGTCAGTGACCCGTTGAATAACAGGATTCATAACGCTTCCTCTAATTAGCGGCGTACATAACGGCCACATCTACATCTGGCTGTTGCAAAATAGCCCGGATTGGCATGCTGGTAACATCAGTACCTGCCTGTGCAGACTTTAGCACGGCAAGTTTGCCGGAACCGACAAGGTGAATAAACAAATGTTGTGTATCAAGCAGCCGGGGCAAACTTAACGAGATGCGCTGAAACGGCGCTGTTGTTGGATTAACGGCTAATACTGCTGGTGCATCAGCAGACAGGCCTGCAGTCAGTTCAGCACTGCATGGAAACAGTGACGCGGTATGACCATCTTCTCCCATGCCCAGAATAACGGCATCAAAGGAGGGTAATGATGCGATACGAGGTAGTACCTTGGCAATCGACTGTTCAGCCGTCGCTGCGCTGGCATATAAACTGATAAATTCGGCCTTTGCGGCATTTGCTTGTAGTAAATTCGCTTTAACAAGACGCTCGTTACTGTCGGTGGCATCAACCGGCACAAAACGCTCATCCGCCAGCAAGATGGTGACGTTTTCCCATGCCAGCTCAGCTTCCGATAATGCATTAAACAATGCCGTGGGTGTGCGCCCACCAGATACCACCAAATAGGCCCGGCCCCGCTCTGTAATAGCCTCATTTAGCAGGGTAACCAATCGTTTCGCAAAGTCTTCGTTCAGTGTATTGGTGTCGTTGTATTGATGAAATTGCATAGTTAAATTCCGTTATTCGTCCCAGTTCCGTTCATCACGTGCCAGCATAGAAATGGAAGCGACCGGGCCCCAGGTTCCGGCCTGGTAAGTTTTAGCCGGCTCGTTGTTGTTTTTCCAGGCGTTAAGAATGCCATCAACCCAAAGCCACGCCTGCTCAACTTCATCGCGACGTACAAATAAATACTGATTGCCCAGCATCGCTTCCAGTAGTAACCGCTCATAAGCATCGGCAATGCGCTGTGACTTGAAGGTTTCATCGAAACTTAAATCAAGTTTGCTTTGCTGCAGGCGCATGTGTTCGCCCAGGCCCGGGATCTTGTTCATTACCTGCACTTCAACCCCTTCATCGGGCTGCAGGCGAATAATTAATTTATTGGCTGGTAATTCATTGTAGGTTTCATGAAAAATGTTATGAGGTTGTGGTTTAAAACAAATAACCACTTCACTGTGTTTTTTAGGCATGCGTTTACCGGTACGCAGATAGAATGGCACGCCAGCCCAACGCCAGTTATCGATATCAACCTTGATTGCAACAAAGGTTTCAGTGCGACTGCCCGAACGGGCGCCCTCTTCTTCCAGATAGCCTGGTACCTGTTTGCCCGCAACAAAACCGCCGGCATATTGACCCCGAACAGTTTTTTCCTGAACGTTGCTACTGTCAATCCGGCGTAACGCTTTAAGTACCTTCAGTTTTTCGTCACGAATACTGTCGGCATCTAATCTGGCGGGCGGCTCCATAGCGATTAACGACAGCACCTGCAATAAATGATTTTGCACCATATCACGCATCTGACCGGCATCATCGTAATAACTCCAGCGCCCCTCTACTCCAACCTCTTCTGCAACGGTAATCTGCACATGATCTATGGCATTATGATCCCAGTTCGATGCAAAAATGGCGTTAGCAAAGCGCAAAGCCAGCAGGTTAAGCACCGTTTCTTTACCCAGATAGTGATCGATCCGGTAAATCTGGCACTCCTTAAAATGTGCCGCTACCTGATCATTGATAACGATTGAAGACGCTAAATCATGGCCAATGGGTTTTTCCAGCACCACTCTTGAAGGTTCTGCTGCTAAGCCTGCAGCAGCCAGCCCTTTGCACAGATCGCCAAATAATGCGGGGGGGGTAGCGAAATAACTTACTGGCGTGCGTTTTGAAGCGTCAACCAGTTTTCCAAGTTGCAGGTAGTCACTGGTTTGGGTTAAATCCAGCTGCACATATAACAGCCGTGCGCAAAGTTGCTGCCAGACCGTCTCATCTAAGGTTTCTTTTTTAAGAAACGTGGTCAGGTTAGTTTTCACCATCTCAAGATAACCGTCATTATCCATGGCATCACGGGCTACGCCGATAATTCTTGTGTCAGCAGCCAGCAAACCCGCTTTTTCAAGTTGGTACAGGGCCGGTAATAGCTTACGACGGGCTAAATCACCTTTCGTGCCGAATAAAATTAAATCGCAGGCGTTATTCTGGGCATGTTGTGCTGATGTTGTCATGTCTGACCCTTGCAATAATACGTAATTTTACAACACTTAACGCATACTAACGCGGTGAAATGTCGCTGTAAACCTGATTTGTTGTAATTTAATTACATTAGAACTTATATTTTGACTAATCTTACATATTAAGGCAGCCTTAGCAATGTAATTACAGTTTTGTGGTAAATTTAATACTGTTTTGTCGGCCCGCTTGGTGTATAACCAAACGGGCAACAATTTTTGTTTCAAAGCCACTCTTATAGATCAGGAATTAGCGGATGAATGTACTGGAAAAAATCGTAGGTAGTGCTACCAGCTTCAGCAAATCTGAGCGCAAGGTTGCTGATGTTATTCTGGCTAATCCACAAATTACTATACATAGTAGTATAGCAGCACTGGCTAAAATGGCCGATGTCAGTGAGCCTACCGTTAACCGCTTCTGCCGGCGCCTTGATACTAAAGGCTTTCCTGATTTTAAACTTCATCTGGCACAAAGCCTGGCCAATGGTACCCCTTATGTAAACCGCCACGTAGAAGAAGAGGATGGCCCTGAGGCATATACCGCTAAAATTTTTGAGTCTACCATGGCGGCGTTAGATACTGCCAGGCAACATGTTGATATTAATACTATTAATCGTGCTGTAGATGTATTAACTCAAGCTAAGAAAATTTCTTTTTTTGGTTTGGGCGCGTCGGCATCTGTCGCCCATGATGCCCAGAATAAGTTTTTCCGCTTTAATGTTCCCGTAGTGTGTTTCGATGACATCGTAATGCAACGGATGTCGGCAATTAACAGTTCAGACGGTGATGTGGTGGTGTGTATCAGCCATACCGGCCGCACCAAAAACCTTTGTGACATTGCCGCCATTGCCCGGGAAAATGATGCTACTGTTATTGGAATTACTGCCTACGACAGCCCGCTGGCGCGTGAATGTACCCTGGTGCTGTCTTTAGATGTACCGGAAGATACCGACATGTATATGCCAATGGCCTCACGAGTGGCGCAACTGGTGCTGATTGATATTCTGGCGACGGGCTTTACCTTACGTCGGGGCAGTAAATTCCGGGAAAATCTGAAAAAAGTTAAAGACAGCCTGCGTGGTTCACGCTTTGAAAAGAAAGACTTTAACAATTAAAAATACCAACTAACCCGTCAACAGGTTGGGCAACTGCACCAACCTGTTATGTTAGCGCTTAATGTCGCTGTATTCTGTAATAAAATTACATTACACTAAACACCTTGTAAGATCCGCGTTTAACAGCAGGAGCATCTGATGCCAAGAAGAACCAAAATAGTCGCAACCCTCGGCCCCGCTACCAATACCCAGCAATCTATTGAAAAACTTATCAGCGCCGGCGCTTCCGTGTTCAGGCTGAATTTTTCTCATGGTAGTGCTGATGATCACCGGGAACGGGCCACTATGGTAAGAGCAGCCGCAAATAAATTAGGCGCACATGTTGCTATCCTTGGCGATCTGCAGGGCCCGAAAATTCGGGTGTCGACCTTCAAAGAAGGCGCAGTGCTGTTAGCTGAAGGGCAGCAATTTGTATTAGATGCCGGCTTGGCAAAAGGTGAAGGCGATCATCATCAGGTGGGAATTGATTACAAAGCGCTACCACAGGATGTAAGCGACGGTGATTTATTGCTACTGGATGACGGCAGGATCCAACTACAGGTTGAGCGCGTTGATGGTGATCGGGTGTACACCATTGTTACGGTTGGCGGCAAGCTCAGTAACAATAAAGGCATTAACCGTCAGGGCGGCGGATTAACTGCTCCTGCCCTGACTGAAAAAGACAAAGCCGATATTATTACTGCGGCAGAAATAGATGTCGATTTTCTTGCTGTGTCATTCCCACGCAGTGGTGATGACATGCGCCTGGCTCGTGAATTAGCGCGTGCCGCAGGCTCTGAAGCTCGTTTAATGGCAAAAATCGAGCGTGCTGAAGCGGTAGCTGACAATGAAACCCTGGATGATATTATCCGGGCATCGGATGCAGTGATGGTTGCGCGTGGTGATCTAGGGGTAGAAATCGGCGACGCTGAACTGGTTGGCCAACAAAAAAGAATTATCGCTCGTTCCCGTCAGCTTAACCGTGTGGTGATAACGGCCACTCAGATGATGGAAAGCATGATAGAAAGCCCCATGCCTACCCGTGCTGAGGTAATGGATGTCGCTAATGCCGTGCTGGATGGTACTGACGCAGTGATGTTATCTGCGGAAACTGCGGCGGGTAAATATCCTACTGAAACCGTAAAAGCGATGGCCCGGGTTTGTGATGGCGCAGAAAAACACCCCAGTGTGCAAATCTCTAAACACCGGATGGACGTCGCCTTTACTGAAATCAGTGAAACGATAGCGTTATCTGCCATGTATGCCGCTAATCATTTATCCGATATTAAAGCCATTATCGCTTTAACGGAGTCGGGTTACACTGCCAAGCTGATGTCACGTATCACTTCTCCGCAGCCAATTTATGCGTTATCACGTCATGATAAAACCTTAAATAAGATGGCGCTGTATCGTGGGGTCTATCCGGCATTTTTTGACAGCACAGAACTCCATGAGCAATCATTGGCTGATGCTGCTATTGCCGCCATTCGTAAACAGGCTGGCCTGAAAAGTGGCGATCTGGTTATTATGACCCATGGTGATGCCATGGAAACCATCGGGGCGTCAAACACCTGTAAAATTGTTCAGGTTAAATAGACCGGAATTATAGACCAGTATTACGTCGGTTGACCGAGACTGACCGTACTTAAAGAATGTAAAAAGGGCCTAAGGCCCTTTTTTGTTGCCCGCATATTTCCCGGGTTAAAACACGTCTCGTTGTAACTTTCTGACCCGTTTGGCAGCCCGATACTCGACAAACTGTGGTGCCAGCGCGGTTAAGGCCGAACCGGTAACAACCATCAGAGCGCCAAGCCACGACCAGAGATTAAGCTGCTGAGCTTGCAGAAAATCCGGAAACAACCAGCTGGTAATATTGGCAAAAAGAATCGTAAATAAAGGCGTTACAGCCAATACTGCACTTACCTTTGATGCTTCCCAGTGGTGTAATGCTTCTGCAAAAGCGCCATATGCCACCACGGTGTTAAGACAGCAAAATATCAGCAGTGCCCAATGTAAATAGCTCATCATGAATAACGGTGCAAAATCAGAAACCGGTATAAAGCAAATGGTACCGGCAACGTACAACAAATACATAATTTGTTTTGAGCTGTAATTAACCAGTAATTGTTTCTGTGCCAGCGCATAAGCAGCCCAGGTAATACCGGCAGCAATGACTAATACTACACCAAGCGTTTCTGAACTGGCTTGCATAACCAGCTGCACCAGCCGCTCGTTGAAAAACAGTACCAGGCCCCCCAACAAAGTGCCAGCGCCTATTTTCTGCCACAGTAAAAGTTTTTCTTTAAAAATAATAATGCCACCGAGCATCATCAGGAATGGGGCTAATTGAATAACTACCTGCCCTGTTTCTGCACTCAGGTAATTTAACCCGCTTAAGTACATGATGTAGTTTGATAATAAACCCACTACGGCGATCAGCATCAATCCCGCAACTTTACGGTTGGCCAGCAATTTAAGTGCCGGCAACTTACCGCGGGCTGCCAGCCATATGCCGACAATAACAGCTGCTGCCAGAAACCGGATGGCGGTGATGGTATTGGCTGACATCACTTCTAGCACCATTTTTAACGCTATCGGCAACATCCCCCACAAAATAGCCGTGGTTAACGCCAATGATAGGCCAATTAAACTTTTTCCGGTAATTTGGTGCATACGGCAAGGTTCCCTCAAGCAGACAAAGGCTGGTTGTCCAGCGCGGGTATTGTCGCTTATTTTCCGTTGTACTGTCTTGTAGTTTGTGAAAATTTGCGACAAATCAAGTTCAGTTGTGATTGAACATCTATACTGAGCCCAGGCTTAAGCTGGCAGTATAGGAGCAGCAAAGACAATGGGTAATATCAAACGATTAGCAGTATTAACTTCTGGTGGTGATGCCCCAGGCATGAACGCCTGTATCAGAGCTGTTTTGTTAACTGCTAATGCCTGCAATATCGATGTCATCGGTTTTAAACATGGTTTTAATGGTTTACTGGAGCAGGAGTTTCAGACATTACACCCTCACCATGTCGATAACATAATCCAGCGTGGCGGTACCATTTTAAAAAGCGCCCGTTGCCCGGCTATGGAACAGCCCGATGGGCCGGTTAAGGCGGCAGCAATTTTGGATCAACTGAATATTGATGCACTTATTGTTATTGGCGGTGATGGCAGTTTTCGCGGCACCATGGCCATTAGCAAACACTACCGTGGTCAGTTAATTGGTGTGCCGGGCACCATTGATAATGATGTTGACGGCACTGACACTACCATTGGTTTTGCCACTGCCATTGATACAGCACTGGATGCGATTGATAAAATACGCGACACTGCCGACGCATTCGAGCGTATTTTCTTAGTGGAACTGATGGGCCGCCATAGTGGTTACCTGAGTCTGGCCGCTGGCATTGCCGGCGGAGCTGAACAAATAATTTGCCCGGAATTTGGCAAACTTGATGCAGATAATCTTAATACGATTATTACGCCTATTAAGCATGCCCAGTTACTGAAAGGAAAAACCAGTTATCTCATCGTGGTGGCAGAGCATAGCTACCCCGGCGGCGTTACGGCACTGGCCGAAGCCCTGACAATGGCGATCGGGATTGAATGTCGGGCTTGCATCCTGGGCCATATTCAGCGTGGTGGCAGCCCGGTTGGTGCTGACAGGATCCTGGCCACTAAGCTGGGCGCATTCGCAGTAGAGCAGTTGCTGCAAGGGGCTAATTTAGTAATGGCAGGCGAAGTGGATGGCGAAGCCCGGTTATACCCTCTGGCCAAAACCGGCGAACGGGCAAAAGCTATCGATCCTTTTTTAGTGCGGTGGCAGCAGCAGATTGGCAGCTTTTAAGCTGCCACATCCGGGTTATCAGCGCTGATCATTAACGCTAGTGACTAAACACCTGTTTGACCCTGTCTTTGTAACTGCGGCTGACCTTAACGGCCTGGCCATTGGTTAGCATTAGCTGATGTTCGCCGTTCGACAACATTTGTAACTTAGCAATTGTATGGACATTAACAATGGCCGAGCGGTGCACCCGCACAAACAGTCTGGGATCAAGTTCTTGCTCCAATTCTTTCATAGTGCGGCGAAGAATATGCGTTTGACCGTCTTTAGTATGAATGCACATATAGTCGCCGGCGGCATCGACCCAGTCTATTTCTGCAACAGGAACCCGGGTAATTTCACCACTGTCCTTAATACTAATAGCCTCTGGAAAGCGGTCATTAACGACAGGCTCAGATTTATCCAGACGTTGAAGAATATTTCCGGTCTCGTCACCGGTCAGTTTTGCAACGGCGGCTGCAAGCTGCCCTTTATGCTTCTGACTGTCTGCGGCCGCATGAAACTTTAACACTTTCTCCACTGCCGCTTTCAATCGTTCAGGCTCGACAGGTTTTAACACGTAATCAAGTGCATTCACTTCAAAAGCATTAAACGCATAATGATCGTAAGCGGTAACAAACACAATATAAGGTAATTTTATCTGCCGTTGCTGCAGGGTTTTTAATACCGCAAAACCATCCATACCCGGCATTTCAACATCCAGAAATACCACATCAGGTTTCAATTCCAGGATCTGGCTGACGGCTTCATCACCATTGCTGCACTGTGCAACCACATCTAACTCAGCAAAGGCAGCAAGCCTGACCAGCATGCCTTTTCGTGCTAAGGGTTCATCATCTACTATTATTACCTTCAACATGGTTTGTTTCCACTTGCTCTAACTGTAATGGGATCCGGATATTGACTTTAAGCCCTTTAGGCTCGTTGTGTGTCAATACCAGAGCAAAATCATTATCATAAAGTGCCGCCAGGCGCTCTTTGGTATTCACTAAGCCAACACCACTGGCACTGTTTCTGGGAATTCCGTCACTAATTGGCATGCCCGGTCCGTTATCAGACACTTCCAGTAATAAATCGTGCCCAAATTTCTTCGCGGTAATAGCAATGCTGCCGCCACTGACCTGGCTGGCAACCGCGTATTTAATGGCGTTTTCAATTAACGGTTGTAAGATTAAACTCGGCACCAGGGCCCGCTCCGTACCTTGCTCAATATCAAAACTAATGGTTAAGCGCTCAGAGAAGCGAACTTTTTCAATCTCCAGATAAAGCTTAGCAGCATACAGCTCCTGCTCCAGCGGCACCCGGTTAATTGGATCTTTATAAAGAGAATACCGTAAAAAATCACTTAGTCTGGTAACCATTTTATTGGCCGTGTCGGTTTCATTTATCAATACCAGCGTCGAAATAGCATTTAAGGTATTAAACAAAAAATGCGGATTGAGCTGATAGCGCAACATTTTCAGCTGTGCTTCATGGGCTTTATTAGTGGCCGTTAGCGACTTTTGTTTCTCAAGTTGCAGGGTCTGGTAATACTTGATCCCAAAATATAAACCACTCCAGCTCAGCATGACATAAAAGGCAACCGGTGTATCTTTAATGAACTGCAGCCAATCGTCCGGACGGTAGCCATGACGATAAATTTCCCAGTAATTAAAGTTTCTTACGATAGTCCATATGGCAGCGATCAATAATGCCACTACCAGCACCAATAAAATCATGCGCCAGGGTTGCCAGAACCAGATCCGCTGATAAAGATAGCGCAGCGGTATCGTGATAAGCCAGCCAACGTAGGCATCAAGTGCTACAACGATAAGGTAGGCATCACGGGTTTCCTGTACCAGAGAGCCGAGGTAATTGACAATGGCGAAACCCAGCCATCCCAGACTATGCAGGATCCAAAATTGCCGGTTGCGATCTTCAAACACTTTGTACAAGTTAAAATTCCGGGTTATTGCGCTTTGCAAAGTATAACGAAGATAGCGTCTAAAGCCTTGACGCTTGAACTGATTTCAACAGACATTAATCGCAATTTTGCAGATGATCTTTGCTGTCAGCACATACTCAGAAATCAGCCAGTACCGGCGTGGGTTTCCGATCCGAATCCAAAGCAACAAAAGTAAAACTACCCGATATCGCTTTATGCTGATCATCGCTGTACATATTTTCTACAAAAATATCTACGTGCACTTTAATACTGGTCCGGCCAACATGCTCAACCCGTGCTACCAGCTCAATAATAGTGCCGGCCGGAATAGACTCTTTGAAATCAACCCGGTCAGAACATACCGTAACCAAGGGCTTGCGACAGAAACGCGTTGCAGCAATAAATGCAGCTTCGTCCATCCAGGCCAATGCTTCACCGCCAAATAACGTATTGTGATGATTCGTTCGACCAGGAAAGACTGTCTTAGTAACCCGGGTGACGGCATGAGCCATTCGTTTGGCAATAAGGGCTTCACTGGGTGGCGTGTTTGACATAAGCTACTCACTCTATAATGACTCATTAACGGCATGTATTATAACAGGCCTTCAGTGCACACCGTTATTGTCTGACAATCAAATAGCATGCCTGGCCATCAAATAGCACATTTGGTGGTTAATATCCGTTTTCAGGGTCAACATCACTACAAGAGGTTTTAGCAACGTGGTCAGTTACCAGTTAACAATACAAGATATCAGTAGTCACTTAATTTCGCTTACGTTAAGCTTTCAACCCACCTCTTCTGTTCATCAGTTAAGTATGCCGGCATGGCTTCCCGGCAGTTATATGATCCGTGATTTTGCGAAACATATCGTCTCTATCAGTGCCTTTGATGAAAATGGTTCACTGGAACTAGCGCAGCTGGATAAACAGTGTTGGCAGCTAAGGTGTCGTCACGCACCGGTTAGTGTTAAGTATGTTATTTATGCTTATGATTTGTCCGTCCGTGCTGCGTATGTTGATGATGAGTTGGCGGTATTAAACCCGGCGGCGTTATGTCTTAATGTTAGTGAGCTGTCGCAAACGCCACACCAGATCCTGCTAACTAAGCCCACTGCGACCGGTACAGAAAACTGGCGGGTAGCGACTGCATTATCTCCGGTTAACGGCACCCCTTTTCTAGATTTTGGTCTGTATCAGGCGACAGATTATGCCAGTTTAATTGACAGCCCCATTCTGACAGGAATTTTCAGCCTGCAGCAGTTCAGCATTAATGAGATCCCTCATTATCTGGTGGTAACCGGTAATAACCTGGCTGACATAACTCGTTTGACTAACGATTTACAACAAATTTGTCAGCAACAGCGCCAGGTATTTAAAACCTTACCCACTGATTTAGACCGATACTGGTTTTTACTGTGGGTCACAGAGCAAGGATACGGTGGCTTAGAGCATCAGTTCTCTACGCTTTTGCTCTGCAATCGTTATGACTTGCCAGAAAAAAATATGACGGACCCTGATGATAACTATCAGCAATTGCTTGCGCTGTGCAGCCATGAATATTTTCATACCTGGTGGGTAAAACGATTAAAACCAACTGAATTCCATCCCTATCAATTGGATGCTGAGCAATACAGCCGGCAGTTATGGATCTATGAAGGCTTTACCTCTTACTTTGATGATCTGGCGTTAGTACAAAGTGGAATAATTCAACCTGAGCGCTATTTGGCTCAGCTGGAAAAAACCATCAGCCGGGTAACACGTAGCCCGTCGGATATGCTGCAGAGCCTGGCAGATAGTAGTTTTAATGCCTGGACAAAATTTTATAAACAAGACGAGAATGCCGTTAATGCGGTGGTTAGCTATTACGCGAAGGGGGCTTTACTGGCTTTTTGTCTTGAAGGCGCCTTGCGCCAGCAAGGCAGTTCATTACAAGACATTTGCCGGCATATGTATCAACACTACCTGACAAGCGGTACCGACGAGCACAGCCTGTTTAACAGTTTAACCGCTATGGGATTTGCAGAGCTTGCTGACAAAGCACGCGACTGGGCCTGCCAGAGTAAGCCTTTACCTATCAAAGATGCCGCTTCGCAACTTGGCTTAACGCTTAACTTTCGTCCGGCGTTGGATCACGCTGATTTTGGTGGTAAAGATAACAAGGAAGGTCGCGCCCTGCCGGCGTATCTGGCGGCAGGTATTAAGGTGCAACAAGGTTTAGTCACTGTTACCCAGATAATCGCGGGGGGTGCAGCTGCTCAGGCGGGCGTAATGGTCGGCGATCAGCTACTGGCTTTGGCCGGCTGGAAAATAACGGAACAAACATTGCCGCAATTACTAAAACGCGTAGAGCTAGCAACGCAACAACCGCTTGTTGTTTACCGTAAAGACCGTTTGTTGACCCTGCAGCTACCTATGCAAGTTGCTGCAGCAAAAATCGCCTGCCTGCAATTTAATGATGCTTTGAAGGCGGCAAGTTGGTTACAACAGGACGTTACTATTCCACCAGCAGCAACTGAGGGTCCAACCGCTCCTGAAACCAGTTAATCCGCCAGTCCAGATGAGGGCCGGTTACCCGGCCTGTGGCACCCACTTCAGCCACTTTTTCACCCTGCCGAACGTGTTGGCCAACGACGACATCAATAGCATGTAAATGCATTAAGGTAGAGCTGACACCCATCCCATGATCGATAATCAACGTAAAGCCTGAATAGTATAAATCTTCCGCCAGTAGCACTATACCCTCCCACGGGGCGAGCACTGGCGCACCGACAGGGGCAGCGATATCTAAACCATAATGCGGATTGCGTGGCTCGCCATTAAATACCCGTTGACTGCCATACACCCCGGATATCCGGCCCTCTGCAGGCCGATGTGGCTTAGCAAAAATAGCCGTTTGTTTACTCAGGGTGTTACGTACTGCCCTGACCTTCCGATTGTCGCGCTGAATTCGTGTCGTAACCTCAGCCGGTGGTGTGACATATTTTTGTGCCACGCCAGTGATGCGCTGAATATCGTACTGCCGAGCCTGGAATTGCAACGGTATGATGTGTTGCGTGTCATCTGGCTTAATAACGGTTAACTGATGTGCCAGGCTGGCATCACGGCCAATCCCAAACACAAACTGGCCTTGAGCGGTTACACTAAGCGGCTGCTCATTGAACTGCACTTTTGAGCCAGCTGGCACCTCACCTCGGATTAAACTGCCCTGGATCAGCTTACCGTCGAGGACCACCTCAGTGTTTGCTTGTAAATTCAGGCTCGTTAAAATACTACAACTGAGCAATAGCGCCTTTAGCCACACCTTCATATGCTACAACCTTATACGTTTTGCTGTTGTCCATTGCTTTTAGTTCGGTGGCGATATAGTCCGCCAGACACTCTACCGTGGTATCACAAGGAACTATTTCACAATGGTTTTTAGGGATAACCAGTTCAAACCACCCCTGGCTTGCCTGGTAGCGGAAACTATAGGCATCAGGCTGCTTATTAAGCCATTGCAATGTTTCGCTGTCACATAAATCTGTTTGACTACCTAAATAACCATCCTGCCAACGTTCGCTCCAAAGCTTATTTAAACGCGGTGACAACATGCCGTCGGCGTAGATCTGTATAGTTGAACGATGACCGTGGGCAATACGTTGACAGTTGCCATCGTGTTTTTTTAAACCATGACTGTAGTGGTAATAAAAACCCGTACTTGCTTCAGGACGCAAGGTTAAAGTTAAACCTTCAACATTTTCAGGTAATAACGGCTTTATTTGCTGTTCAAGAAACTGCCCGACACTCTTTTCGTTAATCTGCAGGCAAGGTATACGTGCAAATGCTTCCTCGGGTGAAGCCAAACTAATCAAACCACGTTCACTATGATAGCGCACAACACTGCAGGTGCTGTCCTGTTCCAGGCTCAGGGCATTACAGTTTAACGGTAACGCCAGCTTGTGATCCACCAGCTGATCAATTGCCTGTTTAATGACCTTCTTAACTTTGGCAAAATCAAACACCATGGCGGTGTCATCTAAACTGCCTTGTAATTCGGCGTCTACAATATAACTCTCCCCTACCATTCCCCTTTTAAGGTCCAGATAGGAAAAATCAATTACCGTTAGAGAGTTTACAAATAAGATCATCTGATAATCCGGGCTAATTCAGTTGCAGCAAAAGCCAAGTATACCAATTCAATGCGCTGGCAGTAAGAGTAAAGCCAGTGCTTTTAACGCTTATGTTCCGTCAACCAGCTATTCAAAATGCCAATCTGTCCACATTTATGCGCCGCATACATCAGTCGAATGGCGTTACTCAGTAATGTACTGTCATTCCATTGCGTTTTTTCTTGTATTTCCTGATAGCAACTTAACGCTTCCGGTGTCAGATAACCACGCAGTTCTTTCTTGCCTGACGCTTGCTGACGCTCGCGGTACCGCTGTTGTTTTTCGGCATTACTCAGCGCACGTTTATTGTCGTTGCTCATTGCTATACTCATACTTATTTATTTGTCAGGAAAAGACTGGCCACCTACAATTAACAGACCGGCCGAAAAACAGCGAATCGACAAATCGGACTTGTCTGGCGTACAACTGTTCGCTAAAGTGACGCAGCAATTATAATGGGTTAAACATACATGACTAAGAATAGCTTTACAAAAGAAGATTTAATCGCGTGTGCGAATGGTGAATTATTCGGCGAGGGTAACAGCCAGTTGCCGTCTGACAATATGCTGATGATGGACCGTATTGTTCATATATCTGAAGAGGGTGGCTTGTATGGCAAGGGTCAGATCATTGCCGAGCTGGACATTAACCCTGAACTTTGGTTTTTTGCCTGTCACTTTAAAGGCGACCCGGTTATGCCAGGGTGTCTCGGCCTGGACGCCATGTGGCAGCTGGTTGGCTTTTTTCTGGGCTGGTGTGGTGGCCCCGGTAAAGGCAGAGCATTGGGTGTTGGTGAAGTTAAATTTACCGGTCAGATTTTACCTACGGCAAAAAAAGTAACCTATACCATTAATATGAAACGGGTCATTAAGCGTAAACTGTTTATGGGTATTGGCGATGGCGTGGTCAGTGTTGATGGCCGTGACATCTATGCCGCCACTGATTTAAAAGTAGGCTTATTTCAGGACACTTCAAGCTTCTGACGCTGAACCACTGAATTAATACATAAAAACCCCGCTTAATCTGCGGGGTTTTTTCTAATCAATGAGATAATAGTTCTTTCCAGTTAGAGGCCTTTGTTAAACAAACCGACATTTCGATCTTCCATTGCTTCCCGCCAACCTCCGAGCCATTGCGAGCGGGCATCTAAATTTTGATAGGGACAAATTTCTTTAGAGCGTCCGGTAACACCGGCACGATAACCTTGAGCATGAGCACGTTCCAGACGATCACGTTTTTGTCTTTTCATACGGCAGTCTTCCTCAACATATTTTTATTGATTAACAGTACAGTCGTTGCATCAGCAGTCATCAATTCATCGCTAAATACAGTTGAACGCATATTGCAACAACGTACTGATTAATTGATAGCTGACAGGACGGTAAGGTTCAATCTAAAATAGCAGATATACTGCTTGACAAAACCTAACAAACTGAAGTGCCATACAATTTAATTATGTTTTTTGCTATATTTTATTATGCTTAAAATACAAATTTTGATAACCATTTTAACAAGCCCGGCTTAAACATAAAAAAAGCTGCCGAAGCAGCTCTTTTTAGCACAAGATACTGTTAGCGTCTGCGACGGTATAAAGCGCCAAAACCAACAAGTAACAACAGCCCTAAACTGCCTAAGCCACCGGCTTTACGTTCATAAGTATCTTGCTCAGTATTGCAATTGTCTGGCTCTCCATTGGCGATGGGTAATAACTTAACCGCCTTAGCCTGCTCGACCAGTTGCGGGTTACCACTCTCGTCCAATATCGGTTGTCCTTTGGCATCCAGCTGGGGCAGCGACTTTAATACTGTTGCCAGGATTTCGCCATTGTTATTAATTGCTCTGGCATCAACGATTGTAAAATCAGCGTTACAGCCAACCAGGGTATTCAAATCCTGAAAAGTATCACTGGTCATATCATACACAAAACCATGCTGACGCCGGTCTGTTGTGCCACCAATGATAATTTCAGCTCGTCCGACAATCTGGCCATTATCATTAATATCAGTTGCTACTGAAGATGAGCTGACGAAAAAGTCAGTTGGAAATACAACGGTAGCCGCAGCCACATCATAATAAAAAAACTTATCGCGCCTTGAACCATTGATAGTTTTTATTGCATAGCCGGTAGCGATATTATTATTATTTATATCTGTAGCGATACTCGCTAACCACTGGGCAGGGTCAACCATGCCCGTTGCTTCACCGTCCTGGTATAAAGTGGCATGAGGCGCAACATAGGCACGGCGAAACTGCCGACCTAAGCTATCGAGAAACAGAATGCTACGATCACTATCGCTGAAAATGGAATACCCTACCGCTATACCGTTATCATTGACCGCAGTAGCAGCACTGGCGTAGCGTATCTCTGATTCGTCCTCAGCAGCTTCGTACGCCAAACCAGTGCCTTTTTCACCAAGAAAACCGAAGGTTTGACTGACCGTTGCGCTGCCATCAGCTTGTAACTGCCATAACACTGCCCGCTCAGAATAACTCTCTGGAATGACAATGGTTTGATTGCGAACAATTTGACTCTTTAAGTCAAAAAACGAAAGTGTCCGACTTTCATGCTGACGATTAAGACAGTACACCGCAGGCTCACTAGCACCAGTGCATAGCGCTGCCAATTCTGTCTTAATATCATCATCCAACGCAACGGAGCCCGAGCCGGCAATCAGATTCTGACTATTGATGGCAAATGCCTGACTAAACCCGCCTCCCATCTCGGTATAAGGAGGTAATAAATTTACCGGACCATTGCTGGTAACGGCTACCCCATACTGAAAACCCGGCTCTGGCTGCCATACCGTAAAAGTTTCAGGCTCCTGCGAATCTGCATCTTCTGCATCAGGATCGGGCGTTGTGGTAAACTCCTGCTTACTGGAAGGCGCGGTAGCGATGCCTACGGCCACGCCTTGCTCATTAATATCATAAACATATTCGCTGTTACCGCGAAGTTGGTTAACATCCCGCAAGGAAATAGCGACAGGCATGCCATTCGCAGGCAGCGAAATAGCCACAGCCTCACCCACTGGCTGGTTTCTCTTATCTGGACTGGCAGCCAACACAACACTAAGGATATTTAATACCGTGGCATCGTAAATGCCAAGCTTGGCATCTGCAATTTGCTCTTCTGTTAAAATGGCTTTAATGGCATCACTTTCAAAATCAATGGTACTGCCATCCAACGGAAAATCGATAAAATTAACAATGTTAACGACTCGGGTTGTCAAGCCGTCCCGCACAGTGAGTTGCGTATAGCCCTGACCGGTAACAATAGCATCACCCTGATCGTTTAACGCAGCAGCAAAGGTTGCCTTGGATATAGTGTTTGGCTCCAGCTCTGCCACTTGATATACCGCCGCTGTGGCAGAAAATGCAGTTAGCAAAGGTACTAATGCTAAACTGATCCGAGATAATTTCATTCAACGCCCCTAATGTACTTCTGATGTACTTATAATCTGTTATAAAAAATCTATGAACCGGATGCTTCTAATTGTTCCCAACGCGCAAAAGCTTGCGCCAGCTTCGACTCAGTCTGCTGCAATAGGTTCAACGTCTGTTGGCTATCGGCAGCATTTCGTTTGAAAAATTCCGGATCATTAACCTGTTGCTGTAACGCGCTGAGCTCAGCATCAAGTTGCTCAATCTGTTGGGGTAAAAGTTCAAGTTCACGTTTTTCTTTGTATGATAACTTCTTAGCGTTACTAACTAAAGGTTCCGCTGGCTTTTCTGACACCGCTTTCTCGCCAGTGACCGGTTTATCATTGGCTTTTCTGACACTCTGGCGCGCCTGATAAGCTGTGACATCGTCGTAACCGCCTGCGATTTCTATAATCCGGCCGTTACCGGCAAATAATAACGAACTGGTTACCGTGTTATTTACAAACTCACGGTCATGGCTAACCAATAGAACGGTGCCCTGATACTGCTGCAGAATATCTTCCAGCAATTCGAGTGTTTCCACATCCAAATCATTGGTTGGCTCATCGAGGATCAGCAAATTACTGGGCCGGGCAAATAGCTTAGCCAATAACAAGCGGTTCTTTTCACCACCCGAAAGTGCTTTAACTGGCGTACGTGCCCGGGCCGGTGGAAACAAAAAGTCTTGCAAGTAACTCAGAACATGGCGGCTCTGGCCATTTTGCTGCACTTCCTGCTTACCATCAGCGACGTTATCTTGTACCGTTGCTTCTAAATCCAAAGCTATCCGATGCTGATCGAAGTAGGCCACTTCTAAATTGGTACCACGTTTTATCTCGCCACTGTCGACCTTGTAATCATCAAGCAACACTTTAATCAGGCTAGACTTGCCAACACCATTTGGACCGACTAACGCAATACGATCGCCACGCATTACCAGCAAATCTAAATTGTCCATAACCGGCTTGCCGTTAAATGCCAGGCTTATACCCTTACTTTCAAACACCAGTTTGCCTGAGCGGTTCGCCTGCTCAATATTAAAGTCGACTTTACCTTGCTGCTCCAAGCGTGCCGCCCGCTCCTGACGTAATGCTTTTAATGCCCTTACCCTACCTTCATTACGGGTTCGACGGGCTTTAATGCCCTGGCGTATCCACACTTCTTCTTCTGCCAGACGTTTATCGAACAACGCGTTATGCTTTTGCTCGTCTTCCAGCATTTTTTGTTTACGATCCAGATACTCCTGGTAATTACCAGGATGTGAAGTCAGCTCGCCCCGGTCTAAGTCAATAATTCGGGTAGCTAAAGCACGGATAAACGCCCGGTCATGCGATATAAAAATAATGGCGCCGTTAAAATTCAGTAAGAACTGCTCAAGCCACTGAATAGCGGCTAAGTCTAAGTGGTTAGTAGGCTCATCTAGCAATAAGATCTGTGGTTTGGCAATTAATGCCCGGGCCAGCGCCGCTTTGCGCAACCAACCACCTGACAACGTTGCTAAACTGGCATCCGGATCCATTTCAAACTGCTGACACAAATCACTGACCCGAGCCTCCAGTGACCAGCCATCACGGGTATCCATTTCATTCTGTAGTTGTTCAAACAAGCGATACTCGGCATCACCTGCGCCTTCCAGATTCTCTGACAAGGTATAAAATTGCTGCAGCTTTTCAGCTAGATCACCCGCGCCTTCGCGAATAAAGTCGGCAATTTTAGCTTGCATTTTGGCTGGAGGATCTTGCTCTAATCGGCTTAGCACAACACCGGTATTAACCACTATCTGGCCATCATCCAAATTTTGCTGACCGGTCAGCAATTTCAAGAATGACGATTTACCGGCACCGTTGCGGCCCACTAAACATACCCGCTCACCGCTGAACAGGCTAAAGTCGACATGATCTAATATCGGGTTAGTGCCAAAGGCTAAACAGGCTTGTTGAAAACGTAACAATTCCACTACTTACTATCCTTCACTCTATACATGCTATGACTAAACATTTTTTAACCAGCTGGCCATACTGTCCGCATCAAACGGCCAGTATAACAATTCATTACCTGCCGCCAGCACCGGAATATGTACCCTAAATTGCTGCAGCAATTTTTCATCGTCAATAATGTCAACCACTTGAAAGTTCACACCCGCGTCTGTCAGCAGCGCTTCGGCCTGCTCACACAGATGACACCCCCAGGTGCTATATAAGGTGTATTGCGTCATTAGCGTGTTAACTCAAAACAGACATGAATATTGGGGTTACGTTTAAAGTCTTCTGGCAAAGTCGCTGCAGAAATATCTTTAACCTGCCAACCCGCCTCTTCCAACGCCACCTTATCAATTTTAAAACGGCGTTTGTTGTTAGAGAAAATGACTTTGCCGCCCGGGTTTAAGCGCCCCACCAGCATATTCAGCAAACTGACATGATCCCGTTGCACGTCCCAGTTATCTTCCATTCGCTTTGAATTGGAAAAAGTTGGCGGGTCTACAAAAATTAAATCAAATTGGTTGCGACAGCGTGCTAACCATTGCAGACAATCCGCTTGTTCAAACTGATACTGTTTAGCCTGCGGGCCACTAAGCATTAAACCATTTTGAGTAAAGTTGCGCTTCGCCCAATCTAAATAGGTATTTGACATATCAACAGTGGTTACTGCTTTGGCCCCGCCGATGGCGGCGTGAACCGATGCTGAGCCGGTGTAAGCAAATAAATTAAGTACGGTTTTTTCTTTTGCTTGCTGCTGAATTAACCGCCGGGTTAGACGGTGGTCTAAAAACAAACCGGTATCCAGGTAGTCACGCAGGTTAACTAAAAACTTAGCACCGTACTCAGTCACTTCCTTGTACTGGCCGGCTTTGGCCATGGCCTGATACTGATTAGCGCCTTTTTGTTTTTCCCGGACTTTTAAAATCATTTTATCTGAAGTGATACCAAGCACCTGAGGTACCTGGTTCACCACATCAAACAAGCGCTTCTGGGCAATTTGCTCGTCAACCGTTGCCGGTGCAGCATACTCATGCACCACTACTTCGCCATCGTACCAATCCACGGCTACGTTATATTCCGGAATATCGGCATCGTACACACGATAACAGCTAATGCCTTCCCGTTTTGCCCACTTTTGCAGTTGCTTCAGGTTTTTAGCCAGCCGATTGCCAAATGAGCTACTCTCGTTAAAAAATAGCGATGGCGCATCAGAACTTACCGCAACTTGTTTTTCGGTCAGCTCAAACAAAGTGAACTCACAGTCGAGCGGGCCATTGGTAAATTTATAGGTTTTACTTTTAGATAAGCGTAGTGAACGCAGCAAGTCAGCATTAGAAGTAATAATAGCTAAGCGCCAGCCCTGATAATGCTGCTTTAACGCCAAAGCAAATTTACTGTATAGCGGAATTAAACTGGGTAAGTCTCCCAGCCGTTCACCGTAAGGCGGATTAGTGACAATAACACCAGCTGTTTCTGCCACACTGCCCTTAAGCTCTGTGGCATCGGCATAATCGATTTTGACATACTCAGCTACGCCAGCGCGGGCAATGTTTTGTCGTGCCTTGGCTAACGCTCGCTCGTCGGTATCACTGCCATAACAAAGTGTTTGTGATGGCAACTGTACTTCTTTGGCTTTTGCCTCCGCTTTTAACTGCTGCCAGACACTGCCCCGATGCCCTGGCCAGCCTTCAAACGCAAAGCGTTCGCGGTTAAGCCCCGGCGCTTTATTCAGAGCAATTAATGCCGCTTCAATTATTATGGTACCGCTACCACAAAACGGATCAAATAATGGCTGCCCGGCTGTCCAGCCAGAACGTTTTAATAAGGCGGCAGCTAAATGTTCCTTTAACGGCGCTTCGCCCTGACCACTGCGATAACCGCGTTGATGCAGCGATGGGCCGGAGAAGTCCTGCAGGAAATGAAAATAGTTTTTTTCTAAGCGAACCTGAAAGCGCATGTCGGGACTTAAGCGATCGACATCTGGCCTTTGGCCGGTCTCTTCGCGAAACTGATCAACAATGGCATCTTTTAAGCGCATGCCACCAAACTGGCTGTTGTCGATGGTGGCGTGCTTACCCACACAATCTACTGCCAACGTCTGGCGGATGGTCATTAACTGTGGCCAGTCAATTTTGCGGGCAATCTGGTATAAATCTGATGCTTCGGTTACGGGTTCTGACTGAATAAGGCGCATGATACGCGTGGCCAGACGCGACCATAAACACAGTTGATAAGCACTGCTTAACTCTGCTTTAAAGCGCACCACACCCATAGATACTTTAATCACGTCGCCCTGATGATGACGAATTTCATCCGCTAACAGCTCTTCGACGCCTTTTGACGTTAAAGCCCAGAATTCCAGCATAACACCCAACCTTCAAATAAAATGGCCGACAGTATAACAGAATGTGCTTTAAACACGTTTGAAGAATTGTAATAGTGCGTTATATCGTTGCTTAAATCCGCAAGGTGCTGCTTAAACGAGCACTTAAGCTGAATAACATAAAATAACACTATTAACATCTTGCATAGCCCGAATAAAAACACTAAGATGCGCCCCGCAATGACGGACGCGGGATGGAGCAGCCTGGTAGCTCGTCGGGCTCATAACCCGAAGGTCGTCGGTTCAAATCCGGCTCCCGCAACCAAAAAGCCATCATTGCATAACAAACTATTACAACCACTGCTCAGTTGTAATAACTCGGACGCGGGATGGAGCAGCCTGGTAGCTCGTCGGGCTCATAAC
>CESO01038805.1_pt1 | contig 59289 bp, 49 predicted proteins | sample 356341 | NCBI WGS metagenome assembly CESO01 (sample SAMEA2621812, study PRJEB7988) | marine metagenome | biome: marine biome (ENVO:00000447); feature: deep chlorophyll maximum layer (ENVO:xxxxxxxx); material: "saline water (ENVO:00002010), including plankton (ENVO:xxxxxxxx)" | depth 35 m | reverse complement strand
GGGGTTGTAGACCTGAACATTTCCCTGAGTCAGGTAGAGGTTTCCCTTCACATCGACGGCCATGCCGTCACTTCCTTCCTTAATTGTAAAAAGTTCTTCCCCAATTGTTCCCTCGTCACTCAGGGCGTAGCAGGTCACAGTAGCAGGATAGTCATGATATTTGGAATCAGGGTGCCGCTTACTTCCCCCAGTATCTGCGACATATAAGCGTGAAAAGTCGGGCGAGAATACAATGCCGTTGGGCATGGCTAAATTCTTGATCAGAGCTTCTACTTTTCCAGTCTTTGGATGCAGTTTGTAGACCCAATGACCAGGAATTTCATGCGGTTCTCTCAACCCCCAAGGTGGGTCGGTAAACCAGAGGGTGCCGTCCTTCCAAACCGCTACATCATTGGGGGAATTGAAGCGTTTGCCGTTGAATTTGTCGGCTAGAAGTGTGGCTTTTCCTTCTTTGTCGATACGAATGATATTTCGGGCACCATGCTGGCAGGAAATGATATTTCCATCCAAGTCGAGAATGTTTCCGTTGGCGCTTTCACTTTTCCGAAATTCGGATAAGCCATCCTCTTTTTTCCACTGCATAAGCACGCTGTTCGGAATATCGGAGAAGATAAGTTTTTGTTCATCGGGTAACCAGACTGGGCCCTCGGTAAACTTCATTCCATCGCCAAGTTTCTTAACTTTGGCATTGGGTTGGACCAGAGATTGACCGTAAGCGCTTACCGAGAAGGTAAAAACACACAGGAGGAGAGAAGTTAGTCTTTTCATGCTTGATATCGAATTATGGTTGAGATGAGTTGCAATTTTTAACGAGCGACTAAGTCTGACATTTTTGGGTCCCATGGCAGAGATGTAATTTTCTTAAGATCCCCATCTGGAGTAATTTGATAGGCCGTAAGACTGGCCCCGGCGGTGGCGGAAACGAGAAGAAATCTGCCGTCTGGTGAAAGAGTCAGCCCCCAAGGGATGCGGTCTGCCATAGTCAGGCCAATGAACTCGGCCCGGCCGTCCTTCAGGATGCGGTAGCGGGAGATACGATTGAAATCCTGACTGTGGCCGCGAAGACCTGCGAAAAGAAATTCTCCATCTGGGGTAATGACGAGATCTGAAGCGCTCAAGCCGATCTTGGACATGCCGGAAGGAAGGATGTTGATGTCCTGTGCTACCTTGAGTTGGCCGTTAATTTCACGTTGGTAAGAGGAAAGTCCGATACCCTGTTCGTTGCTAAAGTAAACCATGGGGAGGGTGGGGTGGTAGACCATGTGTCGTGGGCCCGATCCGAGGGGCGGCTTGGCGTTTTTGGTTTCGAGCGGAGTAACCTTTCCGGTCTTGCCGTCGTAGGCATATTGCAGGAGGGCTAGGTTTTCCTTAACATAGGGAACGTAAATGTTTTTTCCGTCGGGCGGAAGAAGGACGCAATGAGCTTCTCTTTTACCTTCGTCAATCGTTGTGACGGCTTTGCCGGGAATGCCGTCTTGATCGAGTGGGTAGACGTTGAGCCGTCCGTTTCTATAACTAATTCCGAGGAGGTGCCTGTTTTCCTTATCGAGGCTCAGGAAGCAGGCTCCGTCGTTAAAATTTATATTTTTATGTTTTAGGTAAGAACCATCATTGTTCAGATACACAACTGCTCCCGGAACCTTTCCGGGATCCCCGCTCGTTGCAATGACATAGAGCAGGGGCTTGGTTGGATGAGAAGTGATGACCTGGCCTGGGAAATTGAGTTCGATCTTTTTCGCTACTTTAAGTTCCAAGTTTTCTCCTCGAGGGTTTGCCTCAACAACCCAAAGCAATTTTTCTTTAGAACTTGGAGAATAAACGTGAAAAGGCTTGGACCAAGAACTTGAAATTAAGACGAGGAAAAGAAGCAAATTAGAAAGGTGTCGGCTCATTTTATTTTACGGTGGATGAAGTCGTGTGCTGCCTCAGCAGGAATCGGTTCACCTGCGGGTACGAGAAACGCTCCGAATGGAAGTTCTTAAATACTAATCGCTAATTACGGTGATAAAGTATCATTTTTTTCAAAGAGCAACTGTTCAGATGTTATTTCTGTAGGGCAACTGTTCAGATCTTCTTCTGGACATAATAGGAATTTTCTTTTGGTGGTTATAGAAGTCGCAGTTGGCGAAGAAAGAAGGTTGTTTTTTCTTTTGAAGCAAATTTACTAGCTCTTAATGAGCTTTTGTATGATGGCTTTAAGAAAACCTTTCCTCAATTTGCAGGATCGGTGTCTTCGGGTGGACCTTTCTAATTTGAGAGTCATCTCTTTTACTTTTGTGACCACTTTCGTTATGCTGTGCAGCTCCGTCATTGGGAAAGCCCAGATGCTTTCTGGGCTTGCTGGCGGTCAAGTTCCTAAGGGTTCAGAGCGCGAAGATAAACTTAAGCCATGGCTCAATCTCGGTAACGAAAATTACCAAAAAGAAGGTCTCAACGTGCCAGGCGAATGGAAAGGGTTCGGGGCGAAAAGGTCTATCACGATGCCGGGAAGTGCTATCTTTAATGCTAAGCAGCACTATGACTGGTCTCAGCATTATGGTTTACGGCTAGAGATTATTGCGGGCGAAGGCCGATTTTTTCATGGGGAAGTCATCGTCCACACTCGAGAACATGAAGCTAAATCGAGTTACCGCACGACCGCACCGGTTACGAGTAGAGCCAAGTTCAGTTTTATCGGATCAAAGAAATCAGAAACTATCGATCTGCCCTTTACTGCCTTTGATAAGTTTTACCCTTTCGGAGAAACCTTCCGTCAGATTCAAAAGATTGAGATCCGCGGCAGGTTCGCCGACAACCAAAGTGGCTCTATCAGTGTGCCAAGCGTTCGAGTAATCGCAGCCCCACTCTTAAAACTTTTTTCAAAGGTTCGATCGTCTGCTGGAGAAGAAAACGCTAATCTCAAATATGAGCTTAAAGTGATGAACTGCTCCGATCGTTTGCAGTCTGTTACTCTCGCACATAACCCTTACAGCAAGCACGTAATGTTTGCTTCGGTTGAACCAGATGAACTCACATTGGAATCAGGCGAAACTAAAGCGGTAACAATTCGTGTGAACGTCACTGATCGAGTGCCACCAGGCGGTCGCGAGCGCCAAAAGATCATAGCCCTTGCGAATGGCCAGCTGGGGGGCGAAATCGAGTTCATCACAGCCCGAAAACTTTCTCATCCATACCTTGTTCATACACCAGAGCGTTGGCAGGAAGTGCGAGAAAAAATCGATAACTATGAATGGGCGAAAAAAGCGTCCCTACGTTACCTCAAACATGAAGCTAAGGATAATCGGCCAGGATCACGCTGGCCCTATGCCGTCGCTTGGCAAATATCCCGCGATAAAAAATACGCCGAGCTTGCAAAGCCAGGCGTGCATTTCGAAGTTGGTGGGAAAGATCTCATTCAAGCTTGTGAAATTTACGATATGATTGCTGATTCTGGAGTATTCACCGATGACGATCACGCCCGCGTTAAACTAGAGATGCGCGAGCGCATGCATGGAATCAGCTTAAGTGGCGTTGCTAATCTTGAGCTCCAGCAAGCACGGTGTGGTTTTACTTTAGCTTTGACGGTGCAAGATTTCGCTTGGTTTGAACATTTTCTTTATGCCACCGATGGGGTCTACGATAACATTGCTAACGGAATCATGCCAGATGGTTGGTGGTATGAGGGTTCAGTCAACTATAACGTTTGGGTTTCGCGTTATATCTGTAAAATGGCACTCGCCGCTGAACCCTTCGGGGTTAATATGATCGATCAATACTTCGCCCCAGGATACTCCAAGGAGTTCCGTCGCCTCACAGACGACGTAGAGACTCGCAAGCAGGAATTTGGAGGTAAGCCATTCCAGAAGTTTGGTAAGCACCCAGTGCCACATATCACTCTCGATCAGTTGTGGGACTCATTCATTGATCACCTTTCACACGACGGGCAAATTTATGCAGCCAATGATGGCGGCGAGTGGAGTCTTACATCCGACGAAGGTTTTGAGATCGCTTATATGATGTGGCGAAAACCAGCCTTCGCAGCTCTAGTCAAGCGCCGTGGAGAGGACGGGCGAAGCTTGTTGTACGGTGTCCCGGAGCTGCCGAAAGATACGCCTGAAATTGGTACACGATCAGCCTACTCTGATGGCATTGGTTTTATCACTCTGCGATCTCAAACACCAGATCGCCACCCAAGTGAACAGATTGAGATGAGCCTCAAATATGGGACGCATGGTGCTTACCATGGGCACTTTGATCGAACCAACTTCAACTCGATGCGTCGCTATGACCGAAGCTTTTATTCTAGCGGGCATGGGTTGTGGTATTCCTATGCGAGCTTCATGTATGGAATGTTTGTGCAATCGTCTGTTAATCACAACATGGTAGTCGTGGATGGCCGTAATCAAGAGTCCGTCGAATCGCGCCGTCTTCTTTTTCATTCGGGCCCAAAAATGCAAGCGGCAGCTGTCGAGACTAAAGCCCGGTGGTCATGTCCACCCTATCTTGGACTGCAAATGCGACGCCCAAACCGTAAGCAAGGTGAAACTGCAATTCTTAATGGTCGAGAGCGTCTTGCTGCTGAGGATGTTTTCATGCCGGCTGCGACTGACTCAGAGGGCAAAGAAATTGAAGTCGCCAATATCGGCGACTGGACCGAACGTATTCTCCAGCGTCGTTTAGCAATCGTTACTGACCATTACATCGTTCTCGCCGACTATCTCGAAGGTAAAGAAAAACACACTTTTGATAACTTGCTTCAAATACGTGGCTTCCAAAATATCGAAGGTGAGGGAGTTCAAAAAACGCGTCATACGGAGCAGATGGGCACCAATCCTCGCTTAGCCACCCAGCTGATCACGAATTGCCAATGGTGGAAAAAAGGCGGCACTTCTAGAACACGCTTCCGCACTATCTTCGATGACAAATCCCATCTCAACTGGCGAACTCTTAAGGGCAAAAAAGGTGACCTCTATGCCGATGTGTACTCCGCTTGGCCGAAAGACTCAGAGATTATGGTGGGTGCTGCTCCCGAGGTTCGTCGTCGAGCCGGATGGACGAAATTCAGCGTCGAGATTGATGGCGAAATCGTTGCTGAAGACGAGTTCTCACCATGGATTCTTGGTCGAAAAAACATCGATCTTGAAATCCCAAGTGATGCCAAAACGCTCACCCTGAGAACTCAAAATGAAGACCGTCGCAAGGGAGGAGGCTTCATTTTAAGCAAGGGGGACTGCCTTTTCTGGGGAGGTGGCCAACTCCTTCTCACTAACGGAGGAAAGTTCCAGTTTTCTGAACTCCTAAAACAGGGAAAACTGACTCTCAACGGTATTCGTACCAAGGTTGATGGGCGCCTAGATATCGAAAAAATTAAAATTGGTGAAGATTATGGAGCAGGGCCCGTCGTCATCGCGGGTAAGCCGTTTCGAGAGTCCCTCCCCGCCCAACCAAATGGCAAAGGTGAAGTCCGGATCGATTTGACGGATTTAAACGTTAAAGGTTTGAGCGTTGAACTTGGCGCGGATTATCCTCATGGCCAAGTCTCGAAATATCAACGGCACACTTATGGCGCCCGCAGTAAAGGGGAATCAGCTCAATTTCTCACTGTGATAGAGCCATTTGAGGAAGAGAGTTCTTCTATGATCCAAACTGTTGAGGCCCTTTCGGCAACTGAGCTCTCAGTGTTACTGAGAGATGGAACAGAGCACCGGATTTCAATTGAAAATCTGAATAGTAATAAAAAGCCAAGCGTTAGGTTCAAAGAAGTCAAGGCTGGCAAGGTTCTTGCAGAGGAGAAAAGCTGAGGAACAGACGTTCAACCCGCATTGAATCCTAAACTACTAGGAAACTTTTGTAGGCTGGGAAGGAAAAAGATACGCTGATTTGTGCCTCTTGTAATCTGATTCTTACTTTTCGAGGTTCTGAAAAGAATGGTCGTATGAGGATAGGATATTGGGCATATCGATTTTCCTTTCCACTCTTTTTCACCGCAAGCAAGGTCCTAAGAGTAACGATGATCTCAAAAGAAGGGATATGACATGCCTATGAATCTAACCTATTCAATCACTCATAAAACCTTCTTTACTCGTTTCTCTACAGCTCGAATTTACACTCTATTCCTAATGGTGTTGGTAGGGCTGGCCTTTGGAGACGAAGGGAATTCGACCGATCCGCTCACCGTTAATGATTGGCCGCAGTACCTCGGACCACAGCGTGACACGATCTGGCGGGAGGAGGGAGTAGCACTCGAATTTTCGAAGCATCAGCCAAAGCTCCTTTGGTCCGCACCACTGGGGAGTGGTTATTCCGGCCCGGCGGTGGCAAACGGACGCGTTTATGTAATGGACCGACAGGCAAAACCCTACAAACCAAAAGACTTGAAGCCAGGAACCAACGTCAATTTCGTGCGGGCTACGATTCCGGGAACGGAACGAATCGTTTGTCTCGATGAGGAGAGTGGCAAACTGTTGTGGAGCGATATTTATGAAGCCAACTATACGAGCGTTTTTCCTTACGCTATTGGTCCTCGCACTACGCCGCTGGTTGATGATGGGAAAGTATACACGCTCGGTGCGGAAGGGGCCCTGCATGCTTATGATGCTGAGCATGGAATGCTGATTTGGGGGAAGAATCTTATAAGCGAATATAAGTTTGAAACCCCGCTTTGGGGAACATCTGCTCACCCGCTTATAGATGGAGAGCTTCTTATTTGCATTGTTGGAGGTGAGAATAGTACAGTAGTAGCCTTTGATAAGAAGACCGGAGAGGAGAAGTGGAAAGCGCTGAATGCTCGATCTCCTGGTTATAGCACACCCGTGATCGAGACAGTGAACGGGCATCGGCAGCTCTTGGTATGGGATGCTGAAAATGTGAACGGATTAGACCCCAAAACTGGCGAAGTATTCTGGTCTGTGGAGTTCAAACCTGAATATGGAATGGCAGTTGGAGCTCCCCGTGTCTGGAAGGACCTCGTCTATGTCATGGGCTTCAATGGGAAGTCCGCTGCGATCCGGGTGGATTCGGAAGGGAGGTCTGCAAAGGTGGCGTGGGGCCGAGATCTGCGTAAGGGAGTAGCAGGTGTAATGAACACGGCCTATGTGCGGGACGGCTTCGTTTATTCAGGTGGCCGTAAGGGGCTCTTTCGTTGCATTGAGATCGAAACTGGCAGGCGAATTTGGGCCGCCGAGGAGCCGCTTCGGAAGGCTGATGGGTCGGGACGGGGCCCATGGTTGCAAGCCTTTACTGTTCATCATGAACCTTCGGGGCGAACACTCATTTTTAACGACCACGGTGAGATGATCGTGGCCGAGCTATCACCGAAAAAATATCAGGAGGTGTCTCGCATGAGTATCATTGATCCCACGCACACTGTATCAGGGCGCCTCTTAGTTTGGTCTCATCCCGCTCTAGCAAACAAGCGATTATACTGCCGCAACGATAAGGAAATTCGGTGCTGGGACCTGTCTGGAGATCGGTAAGATTGGCCTTTGCAAGGGCTCCCTATATCGAGTTCCGATTCCTAACTTAGCCTTTTAACTGTTAGTTTTTTTGGTCGATCAATATCCTTGCTTCATATTAACACTGACTAACCGTGGGGCAACTCGTCCGAGTTCCTTTCCATTTTTATCATAAATTACGGCAACCGCAGTATAGCTCCCGGGCGCGGTTAGATCCGCTGGCCAAGTCGCAATCTTCCTCGAGAAATTGGGGTCTGATCCGAGTATTTCTGTTTCTCTCGCTTCAAATTCACCTAGCAACTTTCCTGATAAATCGGAGGCTTGAAACATGATCTTTCCAATCTTTTCTAAATGATTTACTGGCAGCGCGATGCGAGCTTGAACTTTTGGCTTTCCCCCTTGAGACCATGCTGTGTCGATTCGAATGGGCATCATCACTGGCGTACATTGTGCCCAGTGGTCTTCCTGAAGGGTATCGACAAGTTGGACGCGTGCCAAGTTGCCCGGTTGGGCGACCGATAGTGGACTCCCAAAGATAAAGCTCCGATAGGATCTCTGAGAGCCGTCACTGTAGGACAATTCTGCATCGACTCCGATCACCTCATTTATCTTTGGCGTGAAATTTGGGAAGTTCACCCAAGGGAGCTTAAACTCTACTTCCAAGCCGCGTTCCCATCGGCGTGCACTCACCTCAACACCAGTCTTTGAAATGGCATCAAGATAGCCAGGGCGAAGACAAAAGCGTGGGTTAAGCTCAGCTTTTTTCATAGCCGTCCAAAAACAATGGACGGCTCCCTTTCCCCATTTCTGATCACGGAAGGTGGAATCACGGCGTGTATCAAAATACCATTCAACGGCATCTCCCTCCCAAAGAGGGTCGACAGGCGAAAAGATTTTTTCGTCTAGAGTCCGCAGCCCTACGTAAAAGGCATCGTCGTCCCAGAGGTAGAAGAACTGAGCCGGCCGGTTCTTCTGGTCCGGATGGAAATACTCAACCGGAGTGCAAACGGCTGTCGTGAATTCGTCAAGATTCCCATCAATCGTAATGGGTGTTTTGGCGCGGGTGACAGCCAAACGAACCCCAGGTTTAAGAGGGGGTAATGGACTTTTACTTAATTTGTCTTTGTCTAGGTTCTGCTGAATCCATTTGGCAAGGGTGCCACTTCCGCGTCCATAGCCACCAGGCAACGAACGAAGGTCTCTGGTTTGCAGAAGCGGTGGGTCACCCCAATGAGCTGGGAACTCTTTACCGTTGGGCGCCTTTGCGGCATTCAGGACGGGGGAAAGTATCAGAGTGATTATGAGGAAAATCTTTCTAAGGTTCATGGATCTGCTTTAGTACTCCTTATCAGGATAAATTCTAGGTTGCTAGCAGGAAGCTGTTTTATGCAGGTTAGGAGAAGAAAGTTATTGCGGCATAGCGGAAGAGACTCAGCACTTTTTTATAATGGTGTTGGAACTACACGGCGAGGCGAATGGTTTCTGACGGCCGAGAAGTCATTCCCAGAATACCTGATCGAAGTGCAGGCCGTAGATTTTCCCTCCACCTGTAAGATCAAAGCGAAGAGTTACAGGTTTTGAAACTTGATCATTGAGTGTGAACCCTTTGCTCCACCTTACGAGTTGTCGGGTCCTAAGTCCGCCCGTAAGAGGCTTGCTGGAATTAAGGAGTGTGCCGCTTTCGTCAAAGAGAGAAATGGTAATACTTCCTGAGCCCGTATCGTATGAGGCCTTCATCTCTTTCCACGGCAGGCTGAGCTTATTAGTGAGGACATGGCCATTGCGATTGGGATCCTGAAGTTGGTAGCCTGTGTTCATTCCCTGCAAGCGATTTTCGATGACCGAGAAGGGTGCGGCATTCTCGACCGATTTCACGAAGGGAGGATTCTGGGTCATGATATATTCGTGGCGAGGGGGGAGGACGAAACGGTCATTGGAAGGGCCAATCCTGGCGGTATGATTGGCAGGTGCAGAAACTCCATCGAAAGCAAACCCAAAGACCTCAGCTCTACCTTGAAGTTTGAACTGGAATTGGACGGTTTTCCCCACCCATTCATCAATTGGGCCACCCTGCCAGTCATCGATGGCTTTATGCAGCTGATAAGAGCCTATCGGCGCCTTGGTATCGCGAAGGCGGGCCTCGCTCTCGTCCATGATCGCAAGCTGGATCTTCCCTCCTTCTGGGGCGTGGTAGCTTAGTTTCATTTTTCCAGATGGTAGGACGAGGCGCTGAGTCAATATCCTGCCTTCCTCCTTGCCTTTTATTAGACGGTAACCTTCCGGACTACCCTTCATTATTTGCTCTCCGCTAGTGAAGGACTCGGCGTTTTCGGCCGAATGAAAGAGGTCTTTGTCAGCAAAGCGATAGATTTGGCGCTGGCTGAGAACAATCTCGGGCTCTCCCGGGTCGAGGAGCCAAGCCATGTTGAAGCGGGCCATCCAGTCCTTTCCGGAGAGGAGGTAGATGAAGCCCTCGCTGGGGGTGCCCTTACGCCCCTGTGTCATCCAAGTGTAGTTGCCTGGTCCCCGCTTGATGAGACGATTAAGGGGCCAGCTTTTTCCTCCATCGAAGCTCACCCAGACTCGGATGTTTTTGCGTCCTTGAAGATTAGAGGAGGGACTGCTGAAGAGGAGGATATCAGCATCATCTCGGTCGAGTCGAAGGAGACCAGCCTTGCATCCATATACATCGGGCGGGCCATCGAAGAGTTCGTCGTCTTCGTGGAGATCGCGCCAGCTCTCTCCGCTGTCGTCGCTGAAGGCTACCCATCGGTTTCCTTTGCGGGTATGAGTGCGGGAGTTGAGATAGATCGTGCCATCCCGCAGCTCTACCAGACCGGACTCCCCGGTTCCATCGAGAGGAAAGGGAGCACTCTGGTGCCAGGTCTTGCCGTGGTCATCGCTATAAACCGCGTTGGTGTATCCTTTTCCTTCCTCATGTTTATTGTAGTTGGGCATGACCCGAGAGGCAACAAGGAGTCGTCCCTTGTGGGGGCCTTTTCGCAGTGTGATGCCGGGGTCACAGGCACCATTTGGGATGGGTAAAAAACCACGGGAATCTTTCTTGAAAGTGATTTCCTCAAGTGCCCATGTCCTACCATTGTCTCTGCTCTTATACATCGATAGCGCAGGATGCAGAGCAGTCAGAAAAATCATGATTTCCCCGGTAGTTTCATCAACAACCGAGGTGCCAAGGCTCGCAATACGGTGATGTTTGTCGTTGCCCCAGCCCTTGCCGTCGTAGGGCCCAATTCCAAGTTTTTCGACATCAAGCTTAACCGGCTTTCCGATGAGCTGGTGTTCGCTCCAAGTGGCTCCCCCGTCCTCTGAGCGTTTTAGATAAATCTTGCTACCACGGCGTTTGTCGGGGTGAGGTTCGCCCTGAAGACTGAACATGAGAACTGTTCCATCCATGGCGACATCGAGCACGCCGTAGACGTTATCTTCTTCTCGGATTTCAAAGAATGGGTCTGCCCCTCCCGTAATACCGGAGATCTCGCTCGGGGTAGGCAATGGATCTGTCTGTTGGGCTATACCTAGTGGTCCGATAATGATGAGGAGGAGATTTAGCGTGGCTTGGCTTAGGATCTTCATAAGTTAACAGTGGCGTTTAAATGAGAGGGCTTCTGAAGGCAAGAAAGGGTGTCGCCGTAGCTTCACAGAAGTAGAGACTAAGCAGGCTAATTTCTTTCTATTAGAAAAGAAAAGCTAATACCGAACCGGGGTGGATCATGAAGAGAAGTTGGGGATCTTTTCTAAGTTGCCTAAAGATTGAACTCGGGATTTAAAAGCTACTCCTAAGATCCCCCAAATTCGCCGATCAGTCTTGGTTCAATGAGAAAATCTGAGCCCCTTGGAGAACTATTCATCCCGTGAATAGCTAACACATTTCCCTCGGAACGGAGTATAGGTATGAATTCTGACAGATTGAAAATTTCGAATTCGATCGCCTTCGAATCAGGGTGCGACCTTGTCGCCCGAGCATCCCAGCCGCTATTCTCGAGAGCATTTCCAGACGCGATTTTTGTGCCGTTGAGATACGCTATAAATCCGTCATCGTAGCGCATCCCTAGATCTAGCGCGGTATATTCCCGATCTGGCGGCAGGTTGAATTCGTAGCGGAGATAGATTGAAGCGTTCCGATTTAGCATCTCGTCGAGCACGTAGGTCTCGATGAGCGGATCGAAGACATCCGGTCTAGTTTCAAATCCAACCCCCAGCCCAACCCCAGTAAAAAATTTAGCACCATCTGGTTCTACTCGGGCATTCCAGGTGTCGTGAATCGAATTGTCCGAGGCTACTAACCATCGCACATTGCAATCTTCAAGAAGATCGGCAGATGGCAGGCCTTCTTTTACTCTAAAAATACTGTTTTCAATCTCCGACGAGATACGGAATTGGGTTGAAGTTGTGTCTCCCAAAGTCTTCACAGCAAACGGAAGGTCAGTCCAGCTTCCATTATCTTGAAGCCTCTGGATCACGTAGTTCGTTCGAGGCCGTGAGTTCCACCTTAGAGCTATTTCAGTCTCTCCATCGACTTGGCTCACATCCATTTTAGTGATGGCGAAAGGTTGCAATGGCCCTCCAAGTGTCTGCGAAAATAGCCATTCGAGGACCGGTTGCCCAGCCGCATTACGATACGTTCGATTATTATAGAACGTTCCCCAACCTGAGTGGCCTGTGTTGGGCCGCGTGTATTCAATAGCCCCGCCAGCGGTTGCGATTGCATTCTCCATCTCATCCGCACCTCTGATAGGAACGACTGTGTCGGAGCTGCCATGGTAGAGCCAGATCGCTACATCTTTGAAAGAGGCGCCCTGGCTCTTGTTACCCCCACCTGATAGCGGCAGAGCGGCAGCAAATTTCCCAGGTCGACGGCGCAGCGAATCCCATGTGCCGAAGCCTCCCATTGACAAGCCTGTCACGTAAATCTGATCAATTGCGACCGGATAGGTCGCAATCACTTGATCGAGAATCGCCAATGCGGAATGCATGGAACGACCCTCTTCTGGTTCTTCGATATCTGTGTATGAACCCCGCGACCATGGCCAGTTGACCCATTGGTCGTTACTCGGACACTGCGGTGTTAGAAGAAATGCTTTGTAGCGACCATTAAAGACCGTTCCTTGCGTTGCCTTGAAAAGATTCTCTATATGCCCTCCTCCATTGGCCTGCGATTTGTTGTCCCGTCCTCGTTCTCCAGCGCCGTGAAAGAATAGGACCAAGGGATACTCGTCATTCTCATCATAGTTCTCCGGAAGAAACAATCGGTATGGTAATGTATTTCCCTCATCGTCCTCGTAAACGAGATCGCCAGTGGATCGACTGAAATCAACGCCATCTAGAATGCCAGAAAAAACGAGGAGCATCGAAAGCACCGAACGAGAGAGTTGGGGAGGGAAATTCACAAGCTTGAAATCTTACACTTTATGTTGAAGGTATTAGGAATTTGGTTGAGGGAAAGAGCTTTGGAGAAGGGTGTTATTGAACATGACCAGTTTGCTCCTTTTAGGCAATCTGAAGGTTTTGTTTTCGAATTCAGTTGCCGAGGAATCTTTTAACGGGAGACTTAAGCATTCCTATGAATTTTCCCGATTTAGCAAAGCTCCTCGAAGCGCGGATTACGGTGATTGCTGATCATGGATTCCGTGACCGGGATCCGGAAGCCCACCTCGAGGCCCTCAAGAGTGTGAGTGAAGCGATCATATCTTGGCACGAAGCGCACCGGAGTGTAATCGATGGAAATCTGGACCATTTTCTAACTGGAGCCAGCTATCAAAAGGCACTCCTCTATCTTGAATCAGGGACGCGGCGACCGTGCGGGGAGTAGAGAATTTCGGTTGCCGAAAATTTTTCTTTTTTGGTTTGTCGGAATCGATCAGCTGCTGACATCGTAGATCACGATACGGCCCCATTTCTTTTCTTCGTTAGGGCGGCCTTGGTTGGCGCCGCCGCCAAGGAAGAGACGTTTTCCGTCGGGAGTAAAGGCGGAGGTCGAGATGCGGAAGCCGATGTTCTTCTGGTAGAGTCTAGAGCCGCTTTCGTGATCGAAAAGAGCAGCGTTCCAGTTGCCTTTAAAAAGGCGGCCAGCCATGAGGAAGAACTTGCCTTTCGGGTGGAAGGCGAGCGTTTCCATAAGGCCTTGCCCGATTTCACCATCGGCGGCGGCGCCTTCTTTTTTGGGGCCATCTTTCCAAGTAAACTTTTGCCAAAGTTGTTTCCCGTTTCCCGCAGCGGGATCAGTGGTGGAGCCCATGCCGACGAGGTAGAGTGATTGGTCGTCGGGCGCAAAGTGGAGGTCAAAGACACCCCCGGTGTAGTAGTGGCCCTTGATGATGCCCCAGCCTGTGAAGTCAGGTGTTTTGATTCTTGCGATTTCCTTACCTTTTTGTGTCAGGTCCCAAAGGATGACTTCCCCCATGAGGTTTCCGGCAGCGAGAAGTTTACCGTCATTTGAAAAAGCGACAGATTGGACGGGTGGCGTGTGCGGGAAGGAGTGGCGTAGCTCGCCGGTGGCAACGTCGAAGACCTTTACAGAGGGCTCTGTTTCGGGAGCAGGTTCGTATTTGTAGCCGCCGCAAAGGTATTGTCCGGTGGTTGTGGCAATGAGTTCCCCATCGGGGGAGAGCCGGGATTGCCAAGACCAGAAGTTATGGGCTTTGACGGTCTGACTCTCTTTCTTTTCCTTGGGGTCGATCCACTTAAGATCACCGTCATAGCTAGCTGAAATAAGGGTCCTTTGCGAGGCGGACCAGTTGACGCCAGAGGCGTAATTGTCATGGCGGGCAATTCTTTTAAAGTTATCGCCAAGGAGTTTGAAGGTCGTGGAGACCTCGTAAATGCCACCGTCAAGGCAGGCGGCATAGAGCTTTTCGGGACCGAGGGTCAGGTCGAGAACGTGTGACGGGAGTTTAATCTCCTTGGCTTTTTTGAGCGATGGAGAGTTCATGAGAGGATTTGTGAAATGGGGGCTGCCTTATTTTCGACGTGGTGGAAGGTGGGGAATCCATCAATTTTAAACTCGGCGTGTGGGTCGATGTCGAGAGCGGAGAAGATGGTGGCAAAAAGATTTTCTTCGTTAAAGGGATCCTCGATAACTTCGGCGCCGTATTTGTCGGTGGCTCCGACAAGGGCTCCACCTTGGACTCCTCCACCGGCCATTGCGAGTGACCAAGCGTCGGGAAAGTGGTCGCGTCCGCGGGCTTGGTTAATCCAGGGAGAACGTCCGAATTCCCCCATCGCAATGACGAGGGTGTCTTCGAGCATACCTCGGTCTTCTAGATCCTTGGTGAGTTGAAAGATGATGTTATCGAGGTCAGGAACAACCATTTGGTAGATCTCGTGGTTGAAAACGTGGCTGTCCCACGGCATGCCATTGGCAACCATGACAAAGGGCGCGCCTTCTTCGACGAGAGTTCGGGCGAGTAAGGCGTGTTGGCCAAATGCGCCAGGTCCGTAACGGTCACGGTCGGCTTGTGGAATTTTATCAAGGTCGAAGAGATGGGCGCAGCTCATGAGGCCGTTAACGCGCTCAAAGGTCGCATTCCACGATCCGGCGGCGGAGGACTTACGATCATTTTCGTATTTTTTGCTGAAGAACTTTCGAAGGGCTTCGCGGGCTTCATGATCGTCCTCCGTGATGGAGTCGAGACGGTTGGCGTCAGGAATCTTATATTCACCGCCAACCCGAACAGGTGAATATTCCGCGCCGAGCCATCCGGCCCAGTTACCGGCTTTAAAACCTTTAAATTCGTTTCCTTCTGGGCAGGGGTCGAGGAGAATGAAGTTGGGCAGTTTAGAATCAAGCTGGCCCAGTTGCTGGGCAAGGACGGAGCCCATGGTGGGGCGGGTAAATGGGGGTCTCGGGGCGTGGCCGCGCTGGAGTAGGTTGATCCCTTCAGTGTGCTCCTTTGCTTTGGTGTGCATGGAGCGGACGACTGCCAGCTTGTCGGCGATGGAGGCACACTTTGGGAGGAGCTCGGAGAAGTGGGTGCCGGGAACGTTCGTAGGAATGCTTTTAAACGGGCCGCCGGTGGTGGTGCCGGGTTTGGGGTCCCAGGTTTCAAACTGGCTCGGTCCGCCACAGAGCCAAAGGAGAATACAGTGTTTTTGTTTTTTCTTGGCGATTTCAGCGAAAGCAGGCGCTCCAAAGAGGCCGGCAAAACTCATTGACGAGATCGCACCGGCGGAGAGGCCTTGCAGAAACTTGCGGCGGTGGAGGTTATGATCCGGCGAACCGCAGTTTTGAGATGGATCGGGCGTGGGCATCAGTTAGCGAAGCGAAATTCGGCGCTGGTAAGGAGAGCCCAGACGAATTGTTGGATTGAGGATTTATTCTTTGGTTTAACGAAGGAGAGTGAGCGTTGGAGTTCGCTTGACTCTGGTTCGCGGGAAAGCACAGATTGGAAGATTTCGTGGATGAGAGACTGCGGGTTTTCGATTTTTTGAAGACGGCTAAGGAGGGGGGCTTCCGAGATGGTTTTATCAAACAAGGGGGCATTGGTAAGAAACATTGTCTGCTGAACCGAGGGAGAGAAATTCTCTGCAAAAAGGTCGGGGAGGATTGTCGCGAAGTGGCTCCGAAGGGTTTCGTCGTCCGGGTCTTCATGGCCAAGTGCAACGCGAAGGGATCGGGTGAAAGTTTCGGCAGAGAGTGGTTTGTCGAGCGCCCGAGCGAAGAAGGAATCGAGCGGGGGTTGTCCTGCTGAAGGAGCGGGGCGGGAGTCGAGTTGGTAGGAGGAGGATTTAGCGATTTGGCGAATGAGGCGACGGAGATCGTATTGGTGGTTTGAAAAATCGCGCGCGAGCCAAGCGAGAAGTTCGGGGTGGCTCGAAGGATGGGCGGAGTCCATAAGATCGACGGGGTGGACGAGGCCTCGTCCGAACATGAGGGCCCAGATGCGGTTGACGATCGCGCGCGAGAAGTCTGGATTTTCACTGGTGAGGGATTGGGCGAACGCTTCGCGGCGAGAGAATTTAGGGATGGGAAGAGTAGGGAGGTCTTTTTTTAGTTTTTCGTCCTTCTTCAGTTTGCGGAACCATTGCTTGGGCGGGCTCACGGAGTAGAGTTCTGCGGATTCATTGGTTTTTTTACCGCCAGTTTCGGTGATAATTTTGTTGGAGTAGAGAATGAGCTGGGATTGGTCTGCTTTGCCTTCGAGGTTCGCGAACTTGTCGTAGCCACCACTAGCGCGTTCCGCGACGCGGGGCCCTTTGGGAGTCTTAACATTGAGACTGCGGTTAAAGAAGGCGACGAGCCCCCAGTAATGACGCTGTTCGATTTCGGGTGCGACAGGATGATCGTGACACTGAGCACACTGGACTTGTTTGCCAAGGAGAGTTCGGGAGACGCGAGTGGCGATCTGGCTGTGGTCGTCGCGTTGGTCGTGAATAAACCATGAGGCGCCACGCTCTTGAACCGATGCTGGGCGAGCAAGGACAAGGTCACGGCCGATTTGGTCCCAGGGCCGGTTGGTTTTGAAGGCCCAGTGAAGATAATCGAGCCAGAGTTTACGATTGCCGTGGCTTCGCTTGCGGAGGTGAGCGCGGTCGAGGAAAACGATGTTGAAGACTTGCGCGAGGTGATTAGCGTGATCGTTGGTGTTGGTAAGGTGGTCAACGAGGAGATTCCGTTTCTTTGGGTTTTGGTCGGCAAGGAAGGAATTGATTTCGGGAACACGGGGGATTCGGCCGAGTAGGTCAAGGTAGACGCGACGCACGAAGGTTGTGTCGCTTGAGCGGCGAGCAGGAGCGATTTTGTTAGCTTGCCACTTGGCGCGAATCAGCTGATCAATAATGATGGCGGGTTTTTTGCGGTAATCGGGGAGGACAAGCTTTTTTGGCGGGGTGATTTTCAGATCGGTAATCCAAGTTTTAAGTGCTTTGATTTCCTCGGCCGGGAGTTGTTTTTTTGGCGGCATGTGCGGGTCGGAATCGACTTGAACAACCTGGTAAAGCGGACTTGCCTCGGGATCCCCTGGAATGAGGGCAGTGTCGGTCTCGCCGCCTTCGAGAGCGGCAGTGATAGTACGAAGATCAAGGCCACCTTTCTGTTTTACCCCACCGTGGCATTTAGTGCAGTTTTCAACGACGACAGGGTGGATTTGAGAAGACGCGAAGCCTGTCGTGCAGAGCACGAGCATAATGAGGGGGCTTAAAGTCTTCATGTGAGAGTGATTTATACGCTCTGATTGGCAATTTTTTCCAAGAGAGGTGATTCCTTTTTTTCTATTAGAATTTTTTGTGCAGCTTCCCGATATCCTGAGGATTTGACTTCTGGGCTAACTCAGCAAAATCTGACTTCGTTTGCCATAGGGAAGGTTCCTGTCTTTTTGCTGATTTCCAAGGTGATATTTTGAGTTAGAGCCCACTATTTGAGAATCAGAAAACAAAAAACCCGCCGGTTGAGCTACCGAGCGGGCTTGAATCTAGGGGCGCAAGGGGGATCAGGCGGACCAGTCAGCGATGCGGTCTTTGTGATTTTCGAAGAGCTCAGTCGTATCGCCATGAATCACGACTTCGTTTATGAGATCCCCGCCTTTGATTGAATCGACGATTTCTTGCCCTTCGCTCACTTCCCCGAAAACGGTGTGTTTTCCATCGAGGTGCGGAGTAGGGCAGTGGGTGATGAAAAATTGTGAACCATTTGTATTTGGTCCAGCATTCGCCATCGAAAAAATACCTGGCTTATCGTGGCGGCGGTGTGGTTTGCATTCACATTCAAATTTGTAGCCAGGATTGCCCCTGCCGGTCCCGTCAGGACAGCCGCCCTGAATCATGAAATTTGGAATGACACGATGGAAGGTCAGCCCATTGTAAAACCCGCGCGAGGCAAGGTGGAGGAATGAGCACACCGTTACTGGGGCGTCGTCTGGAAAGAGGGTGAGGTTGATGTTCCCTTCACTGGTTTGAAGTGTAATTTTAATGTCATCCATGGTCACTTAAGCTTTAGCGGTGAAACCGCAAACTGAAAAGGTTTTATCGGCAGCCATCGAGAAGTTGGTCCACAAAGAAGGTGATATTTCGGAGAGCATCAGTTGATTCAGACGCGCCAAGGAGCCTCAAAGCGTTGCGAGCATCGGAAACGAAGTTGGCTGCAGTGTCGATTGCATCTGACATCGAACCCTCATACTCGGCGATGCCGACAAGGATGGGAAGGTCAAGTGGTTGGTGCTCTATGATGCGTTTTGAGAGGAGCTCCTTTTGTTTTGGGTTGGCTCGTTCTAAGAGGTTAAGAATTGGTAAAGTAAGTTTCCCCTTTTCTAGGTCGGTGCCGAGCGTTTTTCCAATTTGATCTTCGGAGCCGACTAGATCGACGACGTCATCATAGATTTGGTAGGCAGTCCCGAGCTTCATACCGTACTCGAACATTGCATTGCTCACAGTTTTCGGCGTCTTAGAGATGATGGCCGAGAGCTGACAGGCCGCTGCGAACAAGGCGCCTGTTTTCATCTCGATCATCTTGAAATAATCCTTCTTGGTGAGAGTAAGGTCGAAGCGACGCTGGGTTTGAAGTATTTCACCCTGACAGACCTCGCGTGAAGCGAGGCTGATTGCGCGACTCAGGTCAGGGTTTTCGAAATCAGTCGAAAGCTTTAAAGCGTGTGAGAAAAGGGCGTCACCTAGAAGAACCGCCATGCCATTACCCCACTTTGCATTTGCAGTAGGGACTTTGCGACGGGAAGAGGCTCCGTCGATGATATCGTCGTGAACCAAGGTCGCCATGTGGATGAGTTCTAGGATCACTCCTAGATTCACGTGCTCATCCTGCAATCCACCAGTCGCTCCGCCGGTGAGAACTGTAAGGGCTGGTCGAATACGCTTGCCGCTTGTGTCACAAATATACTCCATGTAGGGTTCGACACCTGGATCGAAGGCACGGACTTGGTCTCGGATGAGAGCTTCTACCTTTTCGATGTGAGGACGGACCAGATCGAATGGAAAAAGCTCCGGATTGGCAGTTTTACGGGAGGTTGTCATCGACATTCTTGAACTTTCACAAATTTCTGAAAATTGCAACTTTTATGAACGAAAAAAACGAAAAATTAGGTTGGGCTATTTTTAAGCTGACAAAATCTAGTTTGATTGCCCGCCTCTTATTCTAAGAAAGCACGAAAGTTTATTGGGCAATGGGGTTTGCGGAGACCTAGTAATATTTTGATTAAGGCTCCGATTGAGAACTCATATTATTACAACTGAGCAATTTTTTTGCGGTTAAAATCTCTCCGATCACAGTTAAGCTGGTCCCTGTCTCGAGGTCGGATTCACAGAATTCTCATCTGAAGAGCACAGAATCCCCACATTTCCGTGGGAAAAGTTGAGAATTGAACAGCCTCTCACTCTAGCCGACTGTCCATTTTAAATGCCCTAGATCAGCGAAAAACGCCTCTCTAAACCTTTGTTTGGGCCCGAGAAAAAAAAGGAAATAATAAAAATGAACAATAGGTGCAAAATTCTCCGATTTTTATAATTAACCAAACCCCGATTCTTGACGTATAACCAATCTCAACTATGAAATTTAAAGCGATCTTTCTCACCGCAGTCGCGGGGGGGGCTTTTACCCTTCCCTCTCTTGGAGATGCAGCAACTCATTTGATCAAGAATGAGCCAACCCAAGCATCAACTGGCCTAGCAATGTCAGAGGCTGTCGTCAAAAAAATGGGCTTCGCTGCTCACCTTCCCAAAAAAACTGAGGGTTATTTTTCAATTATGGGGGGCTATGATATGTATCAGCGGCTTTTGAAAACTGAGCTGGGTAAGATCATGGCCGAAATGATGGCTGATCAAGGCGAGAATCTCGACGAACTTGAGGAGATTCCAGAGTTTGAAATGTTCAAGGCTGTGGTGGGCGAAGAGATTTTCGCGGCCTTTGGTGACACCACTGGTGATCAAGCTCTAAATCTTCAGGCGATCAACAATTCGGCCTCTTTTCATCAAATGAAAATGATGGTGAAGATGGCTGCTTTGGCGATGGATGAGGACGCTGAGCCAGGCGGAATGCAAATGCAAGGTCTGGCGATGTCAATGTTCGGCTCAATTTTGGGTGATCCGGAGGCCGGTGTTCAGATTTTCGAGAAGTCACACATGCCTCCTGTAACAATTGGTTTCAAGGTGAGCGACGAAGAGATGCGCACCCAAATTTCTGAGATGATGATTGGAGGAGTTCTTTCCCTCTTCGACTTGGACGAAAATGCTCCCTTTGACGAGATTGAGATGGAAAGAGATGGTGTTGCCCTGAATGGCATGACGATTAATGGAAAGAAATTGGCCGATTTAGCCGATGAAAATTCTAGGCAGGAGATGACCGAGTTTTTCGGATCGCGGGCTATGGTTGATCGGTTTTTGGCTGCCGTAGCCAAAAAGAATCTCAACATCGCAATCGGCGTAAAAGAGAGCTACATTATTGTCTATCTTGGGAATTCACTTGATGGTCTCAAGTTTCCAGCAAAGCCCGAAGATTCACTTTTAGCAAACGAGGGCATGTCTTTTCTGAAGGACTATCTCGATAAGGATATCCGCATGTTAGTCTTCGGTGAGGAGGAAGCTATGAAAACCGTTGGAGGAGCAAACGAAGTAATGTCATCGATGGCTAAGGGGTTGAAAGCTGGACTTGCCGAGGCAGATTCATTTGGCGACACCCGCGATATTCAGGCCCTCCTTGGGCACGTTGCTAGAGTCGAAGGCAAGATTTTCGATATGTTCGAATACGGCCGCACTGGCACGGTGGGGTTCATCGAAGATGGTTTTAAAATCGAAAGCCATGGCGGAAGTAATCTTGCTTCTATCGATACTGAAACTGCCCACAATTTTGCAGGGTTGGGTGACATGGATGGTGTCGTCTTTTTTAGCAACAAACGATCGAATCCCGAATTCACTTCCAAGTTGCATGATATGTTGGACTCACTTGGTCAAGCAACTTACCTGATGGCATCACGGGTCGCTGATGTCGACCTTGAGAGCACAAGTATTAGCCCGGAATTCGGCGAAGCCTTTCAAATGTTCGATGAGTTGGCAGCAGGGGACCTCAAAAATATTTGGGAAGCTCTTACGGCTGACTGGGCCCAGGGAACTGGTGATGAAGGCGCTTTGATTATCGATACGAGAGGAACCCTTCCTCGCGTTCCGGAAGTCCCAGGAGTGATCATTGAAAAGGGGGTCATTCCTCGAATTGCCTACGTAACTCCTGTGACAGATCGTGAAAAAATCGCGGCGGCCTGGAAAAAGCTCGAAGGCTCAATCAGCAATATTCTCAAAAACCTCAAAGAGGTCCAGGGGACCGAGATTCCAATGCAAGAATTCGACGATAATACGAAGGAAGGGGTTACTTATTATAGCACCGCGATCCAGTTTTCGACCAAGGATGCTCGTCCAGTAGTGGGACTGTCTGATAAGCACTTCTACTTTTCGACGTCGCAAAAATTCATTGCTGAAATCGATAAAAATCTAATCGCGGGTGGGGAGGTTCCTGTTCGTAAGGGAAGTTATACGCGCATAAATTTCTCAGCCGCACACCAAATGGCCGATTATTGGGTCAAGTTACTCAAGGAAAACTCCGAAGAGATATTTGAAAATGAATACATGCGCGATGACTTCAATGAGAATCTCCCCTTGGTTGAGAAGCTCCTTGCAGCCCTTGCTCAATTCGATGACATGACGGCCCACACCCGCATGGAAAATGGTGAATCTCGAAGCTCGATTCACTTTAACATGAGGTAAATTAGGGTTAGAAGATTAATCTTGGACGCTCTGCTGGATGTTACCGGCAGGGCGTTTTTCATCGAAGGGGAGGGGAGAGTTATTTAATCTCCTCGCCAGTGGGTTCAACCTCCAGTAATTTATTCCACTGACGATGAGTGACATTTATGTGACTGAAACTGATACCGCGCAACTGGCGGCAAATAGCCATGCTGTCAAAATGGCTGTGGATCGCCAGCGCCGTCGCGAAACCGTCCAGTCGGCAGTGACCGCGCTTCTCGGATTTGGTGTTTTGATTGCTATTCTTGCGCTTATCGCACTGATTCCAACTACCAAGAATATTCCCCAGATCGTAACCTATCAGGCGGCTAGCCCGGAGGAGGAACCTCCGATCAGGATGAAGGAATTGACTAATAATGCCCAGCCCAAGCCGCCAGGAGCGAGTTCTTCAATGGCTAAAGTCATCGCGTCTCAGTCTCAATCACCAGTGGCTGTGCCTATTCCAGTAACGGCTAATCCTGATAGTTTATTTGGGATGGAAGAGGATTTTGGTCCCGGATTTGGAACTGGAGAAGGTGATGGCGATGGCGGTGGCGGTGCCACCTTTTTTGGTAGCAGGAGAAAGGGAAGGAATGTGGTTTTCATCGTCGATTTCTCAGGCTCGATGGCGTCGGATGCCGAAGGTGGTGGCGGAACTCGAATTCAGGCACTAAAAAAAGAGCTCGTTCGATCTATCAATTCTCTTCCGGCTGGCATGAATGTGTCTGTGATTTTTTTCTCAACCACCGGGTGGACCATCGACACCGAAGGTCCTAACCATTACATGAAAGGATTTCGGGGAAACGGGACAGTGCCAGAGGTGAACTGGTATCCTGCTTCCGAGCGCCTTAAGAGCGTTGTAGTTGAGGCGATCCAAAAAATGCCGGCTAAAGGTGGAACCAACTGGTATCCTCCTCTTAAAATGGCTTTTTCGATGAGTCCGCAACCAAATATTGTATATCTTCTTTCTGACGGAGAACCGACGGATGCGGATTATGTTCTAGAAAAGATGGAAGAATTTAACCCAGAGGGAGTTCCAATTGATACAATTGCCTTTGAGCTTCCCGGGACTCCCGCAGGCCAACTTTTGATGATTGCGGAAGAAACTGGCGGAAAATTTTCGATGATTTACAAAGGTAAGCGGCTTGTCGGCGGCTCTGCTGAAGATATGACGAGTTCCGATTACGACTGATGAAACTTGTTGTCTTTGATATCGAAGGAACGCTTACGCAAACCGACGCGATAGATTCCGAATGCTTTATTCGGTCGGTCCGCGAGGTTTTGGGAGTGGAACATTTTGAGACCGACTGGTCCCAATATCAATTTGTTACCGACAGCGGAGTAGTTCAGGAAATTTCCCAGCGCTACTGCGATCGACCGATGAGTGGGGCGCTCACCAAGGCGTTTCACGAACACCTTGTAAATGGTCTCCGAGGACAGCCAAAATCGATGTTTCAAGCTATCCCGGGAGCCATTGATTTTTTCAGTGCTCTAGTTGAGTCGCCGGATTATGCTGTGGCTCTTGCTACTGGGGCCCACGAAGCTTCCGCGCGTTATAAATTGGAGACAGCAGGTTTTGAAATTGCTGATATTCCTCTAGCGAGCTCCTCGGATGCTGTTGTTCGAGAGCATATTATGCTCCAGGCTCTTGATCGGGCTGCTCGCTTTCATCAAGCACGTTTCTCGGAAGTGACCTACTTTGGGAATGCTCCATGGGATATCGAGGCGAGTCGTAATCTCGGTTGGAAGTTAATTGGGATCGGACCGAGGATTGAAGCTGATTTTCGATTTGACGACTATACTAATCCGTCGGCAATTCAATCTTGCCTCTAAAATATCAGTATAGAAGAATTTCAAATTGATAGATATCGTGGAAAAAGCTTGTCTTTAAATTAGACTATGGAAAATTTGAAAACTGATATATCTCATGAATAAAAAGTCAGGGTTTTCCGTTTTAATAAGCGTGTCCGTTTCGCGTCTTGTCCTCCTTGCTGGATCTGTTTTGCTTCTTGCGAGTTGTTCTGGCTCTCGGACAATTAGTGCTGATTTGAAGGTCCCATCAGGGGAGACGCTCCGTAAGACCGTGCTGGGAAGTGATATTTTGATCACCAAGGGGAGTACTCTGGAGGTTTTTTACAGCTCTAGGAACCGCTATTTTGTCGAAGCTGGAGGAGCGCTTGTTGGTTTTAAAAGAGGAGTCAATCAGACAAAGATCTATGCTGAAAAGGGCGCCCTAATCCCAAATTTTGAGAGCCAAACTGGATTCGCGATCTATACGGTGAAGGATGCTTCAGAGTCTTATCGTGATCGCTACAAGGAGTTGGTCCCAGCACATGTTACCTTAAATTCAAACACAATGGGTGTCGCTCCGGTGATTGGAGTGGGTGTCGGAGTCGATCAAGAAGTATGGGATGTTGATCGGAATGATTGGGGAGACAATGGGAGATCGTCACGACCAACCTCAGTTCGAGCATCCTCGTATGAGACGAAAGATTAAATGAACTCTTAATAGATTATGAAAAAAACATTGATGACAATCGTGGGAATCGTTGGGCTCACCGCCGTTTCCGAGGCTCAGTTCGCTGGAATAAATGGCGGGATCATGCTTGGTGGGGGATTTATGGAAGATCCTGATAAAGGCTATGGATTTTTGCAACTAAGAGGGACTTTTTACGAGGACGATGCCGTTTCTCATACTCTATCCGTTGAATTTTTACGCCATTCAGATGATGCCGAACTCGAGTTTCTAGATCTTGCAGGGGTCCCTTATTATGAGAATGGAGAAATTAGTTTTACGAACTTCACACTGAATTACGAATTAGAAGCTAAGTTGAGCGGTGCGATTTCTTTTTATGCTGGAGTCGGAGGTGGTATTGAACGCGTTAGCTTAGATGATGCATTTGATTTCTCGGTTGACTCCGATAGAAATTTTGTAGGGCAGGCGTTTGCTGGATTCCGAACTAAGCTTGGGGAGAGTTTCTTCGCACAGATTGGTATCAGGCATCTCTGGAGAGAAGACTTTGCACTCCTGACTGACCAGTTTGTGGTCGAAGATACTACCGCTTATGATCTTTCGATTGGTTTTCGTTTTTAGTCGAACGACTTAATTTCTCAAAAGAAAGCCGGACAGTTTTAAGACTATCCGGCTTTTTGTTTTAGAATCTATTTGTCTGCCCCACTTACGCTCGGAGAAGTTGCACGGTGACTTTCTCTTCAACAGGAATTTCGAGTGTTTCGGCGAGGCTTTCGAGATCTTGGATGAGAGCCTCTTTACCATTCTCAAAAACTTCATCATCCATCGTGCGGATTAGATCTGCGGCCGTATTAATGTCATCGTAAACTTCGTCGGCGTCATGGAAATCTTCGGTCACAATGATTTTCATGACCGCTTTGTCTTCACTGGTATACCCGGCAGCGTCAGCTTCTTCTTCGGAAAGATCGCTGTCTGGACAGAAAAGGTAGGGGAGGATGTCGAGTCCCTCCTCTTTCAGAAGGCCAGCCAGTTCTTCATAAACTGCTGCCAATTCCTCAAAATAACCTTCAAGATCTTCAATTTCGGGCTCGCAAACGATGCTAATTCCGCTGGACATGCTGAAACGCTAAAATTGGATTTATCGCGGAAAAAGAAAATTTTTTATGAATGGCCAAATCAGTTCAATTGTCCGGCCCTCTCAGACGGTCAATCTGGATGATTTGGACGATCTGAATTTCCTAGGGTGGCATTATGAGCCCTTCTCTTTTAAATTTTGTCCCCTGAGTCTAAAACTTGTTTGGGTGACCGCCGAAACTTCTGTTAGATACTCACTCAATATCTTAAAAGAGTGGATTTAGCTCCAAAAAGCTATTTAGTTTTATGGGAAAAGTTCCAGAGCGATTGGCGTTGATAGAGGAGGCTCGAATTTCAAATGTGCGGAATATTCAGCTTCGAGAAAGCGGGGAAGGTCCAAAAGTGCTTCCTCAGTGAGCTGAGCTTCAAAATTCAACAAGATAATAGAGGTCTCACCGGACTGGATGGTTGATCCGGCTAGGATGACCTCTCCGTCGAGGATTCCTTCGCCTTCCATTTCAATTTGGAGTTTGCCAACGTCGAGGGGTTTGGACGATTCATTTTGAATTCGTAGTGGAAGGCTGACTAGAGCTTTGGTTCCTCGGACCTTAAATTCGGTTCTTTTCCAGAGAGGTTGGTATTGGCATCTCATGATTTGGGACTGCTTGGATACACCATTTCCCCACCAGCTAAAAAATACTCCGAGCCAAATGGTGAGAATCAAAACCGTAATCCGGTAGGAAAAGGTCCACAATTTCGGAGGAGGTTGGCTGGGAAGAGTCGCTTCTTCTTTCAAGAGAGCGGAACCGAGATGGCACCCAAGAAGGGTTGCGCAGGCCATCCCAAGAACTTCGGTAAAGACGAGAATAGCGATCGCTGCTGTTGGTTCAAGTGACGCCGAAAGGTGACGCTCGAGAATAATGACGGGCCCGATGCAGATAAGACCAAGTAAAGTAGTGCGTATGGGTGCGTGCCGCAGAAGAATCCAGATAATGCCATGGATCTTGTGATTACGACGTTGAAAAAATGGTGAACAATGGTCCAAGGCCATTGCGGTAATCAGGTAGGCGATCGAGAGAGTCGCTCCAAGAGTCGCTAAAAAAGGATAGCCTTGGACGGCGAGAAAGAGGCTCATCCCTTGTAGTAGGAGATAGAGAAAGGCTAGTTTCACCTCCTCCAAACCCTGACGCCAGAGGGGAGGATGGCGTTGTTTTTTGAGTTCGGGAAACCGTTCTCCTTCATAAATTGTCGAGAGTTTTTCTTTCAAGGGGAAGAGAGTCATTCCAACAATGATGATTCCTAGCCCAAAACCGGTGGTGACAAGGAATGCCCGAAATTCTTCAAAGAAAAGCCGATGAACCAGGTCATCGACCGCCGGGTGCCAAATTTCTGGAACAAGCTGTGCAAATAACCATGCCTCGAACAATGGTCCAAAATAGATGCCAAGATTCAAAAAGCCGCTGAGTATCAAGAGGGCGGCGAGCATATAAATCGCGAACCAATATTTGGTCAATTTAGGTTCCATCTCACTAATCTTCTTATCCCTATTTTTTTACGTCTTTTTCTGCGCTTTTCTCGCAAGGGGCTTCATGGATCCCATGAAATAAATATGTAGGTGAATCTGTTGCCTTGATAGATACGACCGTCGGCAATATCAGATTCGTCGAGGTGGCTTTGAAAGTCCTCAAGGGTTTCCCAATCGTTTTTCCAAAATTTTGTATTTTCCATCTTAATTTCTTGGATGAGATGTGGGTAGAGCGCCACTTTGAGAGGAATGATAAAGGGGAACATTGGATCTTTACGTTTCAGTGAAATCTCTCCTTCGAGAAGAGCTAAAGGATTCATCTCAATGAGTGCTGGAAAATCAGGGTGGCTGACGATAGGATCAGAATCACGAATTGCCTTTACAAGCTGGACATAATCAAGCGCTTTCGCAGCTCTCACAAATTTGTCGTCGGCTGTTTTGAGTTGAACACGGAAGATTTCAGGGCCGTATTTTTCAAAGTCTTCCAATGAATCGTCTTGATGCATAATCCGACCCCGATTCATGACAATCATGTGAGAAGATCGGCGCGGGATTTTTGGGCTTTCACCTTTTGGGAGGATCCACCAGGACGGATTGCCGTTTTCTCCGAGGGTGGCGGAGAGTAAATCTGAAGAGAGATCCTCTTGCTCATCAGTCCAAGCGAGACTGGCGTCTTTAAATGGGCTGTTTCCGCTAAGGCAATATACTTCGTATTGGTCCTTGGGTCCCGCTTTGCGGATCTGCCATTCGCAGTAGTCGTCTTCACGGAGAGTAATAAAGGGACTATGGTCATTCTGTGGGACACCGTCTTCCTGGAAACGAGTGTAAGTTAGGTTGTGTTCGTGAAGATCAGGAAAATTAGGATCGGCGCAAAAGATCTGATAAACATCTTCTTTTCCGGAGATTCCTACGAACTTCCAGAGGCAAGGATCACCTTCCCGAATGACCGCGCCGGGATGATTGTGTTGATTACTAAAATTACGGGTAAAGCTGAGTTCCTGATAGCGGTAGAGACAGCCATCAGCGAGAAAGAGTCGGTGTCTACCCTCGAGTGGATGGATAGATGGTCGGATGGGCGGTGGACTCTGGTCACCCCGGACCCTCTCAATCTCTTTGCTGATTTTGCTAGTCGGGAGGGGTGAATCGGAATCACCCTGCTTGTTTTGAACCTTTTGAAAGACTAGAGCAGCGCTGCCAATTAAGACGAAGACGCAGAGTGCCATCATTACTCCCGGTCGGAAGCGCCGGACTCCATTATCGATGGGGTCGAGTTTGCTCATTTGATTCGTCGGATGGCAGAGTTTGCGGAATAGCAGAAGATGATGAGAGTCAGAAGCGCCTGACTAGTGACGAGAATGATCAAAGCCCAAAAATCCAGTCCAAAAATCTGGCTAAAGGAAAATCGAGAGGAACCGAGTTGATCAAAAACTGAGGTAGCGTGTCGAGTGGATGCGAAGAGACTACTCCAAAAATTCCCTTGTTCGATTAAGGTAAAGCCGGAGTAGTCGATCTCATTAAGATCAAGACTGTGGAATGGATGGGTAAGGCGTGCGTCGTTCGCTTCTCCAGCGAAGCCGGTGGCGTATTTACTGAGAAGAACATGGGGAAGGAGAACGATAGGCATCATGGCAACGGCGCCCCGCTCAGAGCGGGCTAGGGTCGACAGCAAAAGACCGATTATGGTTCCCGACATGCAGACGATGCCTAGCACTAAAAAGTGCGAAATGAAGTCACGAGCATCGAACCAGTCTGAAGATTCCACTGCGTTTGGGTCGATGTTAAAAAGCGAAACGAAGAACCAAGTTGAGACGCAAAGAAGGAGAGTGCTAAAAAGCACCATTAAGGTAGCAAAGGCGAATTTAGCGTGAAAAAAGGAGAATTTCCCGAGTCCGCTAAGTTCATCAATCGCGTAAAGTGCACGGGTTGAAATTATTTCCCGGATCGTGAGCGACATTCCAATCCATAGAGCTGCGATCGAAAGGAAGAAGTTAATGAAGCGTGGGCTGTTGTTTCCGTGAAGTGATTGTGCGAATACGATTAGCCCAGCCAGAAAAATGGGTAGGATAATGGTGACGCCTGCGGCTCCGTAGTCACGGAAAGACTGGCGGGCAGAGCGTCGGAATATCACTCCGAAGTGATGGAGGTTCCACCAATCAAGACTGGCGTCAGTCGAGTCGATATAGTCAAAAGATTTGATTGGTGTAATTGAGGTGCTTTTTTCAAATAGATCCGCTTCAGCAGTGGTGGTAAGCAAGGTTGGAACATCTTGGTAATCAGCTCTCAGCTTTCCCCCTTTTTCCATCACGAGGAGACGATCGCAAACTACGAGTGTTCCGGGCAGATGGCTGGTGACCACGATAGTTAGTTTGTGGCGATCACAAAGCTCCCGTAAAAGCTGCATCACTTCGTGGGCTACCGGCAGGTCTAGGCCACTTGTGGGCTCATCGAGTAGAAGAATGCGAGGTCCGGAGCAAAGGGCCCGTGCTAGAGAGAGACGGCGCCTTTCTCCGCCGGAAAGTTGTGAAACAGCCTTTCCAAGAAAATTCTTTGAAAGGTTAACTGACTCTAGAATTGAAAGGGGACTGGAATCGTGACCGGAGAAGGTCAGTGCTTCTTCAAGGACCTCACCGACTTTGGCGTAATCCGGGAAAAGATCTTGTTGAGGAACATAGGATAGGATTTCAAGAAGAGACTGGTGATTGGCTCCAGAAATCCGGGTCGCCTCGGTTCCCGCAATGATGGAAACGATTCCGAGATCTTTATTTTTTTTGCTGGGGGGGCGCAGTCCAAGAGTCCGAAGCAAGGTTGTTTTTCCTGCTCCGCTTGGTCCGATGAGCCCGGTCAGCGAACCAGCCTCGAGGTGGAGTGAGAGGTGGTCAAGAATGGTAAGGTTCTTTTGACGAATCGTGAGCCCCTCAATTTGCAAACCAATTGCGCTCTTAATCATCGCTCTGTTTCCTCGCCAGTAATTTCTTTGCGAGCTTCGTTAGGGTCCTTAGTAGCGTAACCTTTTATAATGACACGGTAGCTGGGCTCAGTTTTAAAATTTTTCTCGAAGAGAACGTGGTCAGTACTCTTTCTTTCGAGCGAAACTTCTCCGGTTAGGTTGCCTTCGACAATACTGTGAGTCTTCAGGTTGTAATAAAGGGAGCCGCGTGCGGCCCAAGTTCCAAGGACTTGGTTTTTGTCGGTGGAGCCAGAAAAGACAACCTTACCTTTTACGATTTTTAGACGTGTTTCATCGCCGTAGGTCGAGTCGCGCTTCAAGGTCAGGGTGCCGCTGACATCAAGATCGTTACTGGGCGCCAGTAGGTGGGCGATGGTCTTGACATCAACATCCCATTCATCGGGACCATTGGGATCAGTATCAGGAAGAAGGTAAGCTTCGCTGTAGACTGAAAAGTTTTTGACCCGATCTTCTTTTTCCTTAGAAAGGGTGGCCTTAGTTTGAAAATCAACGAGCCCTTCACCAGCTTCGTAGGTGTATTCAGCTGTAAGACCTTCATAGGATTCAAGTGGTTGGAGCTTAGCTTCTAAAAGGTGCTCTTCGAGGCCTTGTCCGGTCATGCCTTTAACGGCAAAATTAATCCGAGAGAGAATTTTTTGGCGATTGACATCGCTTCTCAACCATTCCGCGGCGCGATCAGTGGCGATGTCGATTGCGATACCTTCCGGGCCGGGAAGTAAGATTTTGCGTGCTCCTCTGCCTAGAATTCCGACGGCCGGTGGGAGATGGAGATTCACGTCATCAAGAGCCAGTGTTACTTCAAGATCGCGGGCTGTGAGAATTTCTAAGCCGACCACTACTTCGGTATGATCCTGGGTAACGGATTTTACTTCGCGAACAAAATCGGTCTCGCCTTCGTGAATGAGGGTGATTTTCTTTCCGAGGCCCCAATCTCTATCTTCGACTTGTCCCTGAACTGTTGAGGTTACTATTGTCCGATAAAACATGCCTTCCTCAAAGCGGGAGAGCTGCTCTGCGGTGAGGACGGTTTTCGTAGGATTGTCATTGCGAAAAATAAAAAAGATCGCGACAGCCAGCGCGAAAACGAGGAGTGCGATGGTAGAAAGGAGTTTCGTTTTTGAAGACATGGCTTTGCCAGTATGTATAGCAGGCCGACAAATGATCTGTTACAAAAAAGAGAAAATTTGCAGTGGGGCTTATCTTGCCATTTCGGGGTGTTTATGGATATTGAAAAAGTGATCATTTTAAGTGACCAACGTCCTTTTGCCCATGGGAATCATCGTGAGGTTTATCTCCACCCCGAGAAAAGTGACCGGTGTCTCAAGTTGATGACCGAGGACTGGCATAAATGTGATCGATGGAAGAGGGCAAATTTGGTGGCGCGATTCGTGCGTCCAAAGTGGTATTATCATGAGAATGAGGGAGAGTTGCATTTTTCGCGGGTCTTATCCCGGCGAGTGGGGCCTCCTGCTTGGGACTTCGTGGCTCATGCCTATGAAATGGTCGATTCAGATTTGGGGCCAGTGCTGGAAGTGGCACTTATCACAGACTTCGACGGAAAGGTTTCTCTCTCGCTCAAAGAGTATGTGTGGCAACATGGTTTAACTCCCGAGTGTGAAGCAGCATTAGAAGAATTTTGGCAACAGCTCGACAAGCATTGGGTCTTTGTAGAAGCGCGACCTGATAATCTGTCGGTACGGGTAAAAGCGGATGGAAGGTGTCAAATCTTCGCAATCGATGGTTATGCCTTTGGCCAGTTGATTCCATTGGCAAAATGGTTCCGAAGGGAGCAAAAAAGGGTTTTTCGAAAACGGCGGAGGAAACAAGATTGCGTATTGAATGAAATTCTGGGGAAACGAGAGTCTGGGGAATTTTTGAAAAGCCAAGGCATCCAAAGAAAGGATTGAGCGGATCCTGCCAATTTCTACTGGCGATTGAGAATGTAGATGGGATCGCCGAGTTGGTCTCGGTGGTATTGGGTAACTTTACCACTGCGAATGAGGGCCTGGAGGTGGGCGTTGGGGTTTGCGGTAGGGTCGAACTTGCCGGCTGATTGTTTAAGGTAGGAGACCAGTCTCGGGGCCTCGTCGATCTCGAGGACTGGGCAGCCGGTTGTGCAGGGAATACGGCCTATTTTTCGCTGGGCGCGGCGCTGGTAAAGCATTTCGCTAGCGTTTGGGTGGTAAGAGTGAATGACGACGCCGTTTGGAACATAGCCCCGCAGCGTGGGGTCTGAATGGGTTGGGGGGTAAAGAATCTCGGCATAGATTCCGCTCACGCCCCTTTTCGAGTCACCGGTTTGAATGGAAGAATCTGCATTTTTAGCAATGCGCACACCGCCCATTGTGAAGAAGCCAGGGGGAGTTTGGGCATGTGAGATACCAAGGCCGCGTTTACCTGTCCCACACCGAAGGGTTTCGTAGGTTTCTCCAGTTTTCAAAGAGACGACATTCATCCGCTGGGTGGCCGGATCAACCACGTAGATCCATTTTGGATCGTAGTTTGGATACCCAACTTTTCTTTGAGCCAAGATAGTGGACTTGATGGTAGGCCACTCTATAAGAATGGCTTGTTTAGTGGAGTGCTGTGGATCGCTACCGGTGGAGCATGATGGCAGAACCAGAAAGCTGATGAGTAAGAAAAGTCCTTTGCCTAAAACTGTCATACTGTGATTAAGGCACGTGGAGCCCGCTTTAAGAAGTGGGGTGAGCCATCGTAATAGCTTGGAATTGTTTTTCATCGCAGAGATCTCGTTAGATATATCGGATATTATGGGAGGGCATCAAGATCTGCTTTAATCGTAATTTTTGGATTTGGGGAGGGGTTCTCCACTAGGGTGGTGCCATGGTTAAGGAGCTGAAGAGCAGAGACCTCATCGGTGATTTTAGTATCGCCGGAGGAGACGCTTTGGTAAGCGTTCTGGATGAGAGCTCTCGAAAAAATCTGGGGTGTTTCCATGACCCAAAGGTTGTCCCGAGAGACTGATTCCGATGTGATGCCTTCCGGGGTAGCCCGCTTCAATGTTTCGGTAACCCGGCGTGCGAGGCTCGCGGCCTCGGTTGCTTCAGCAGCAGCGAAAGTAGCACGGATGGACTCTGGTGAAACGAGTGGGCGGGCGCCATCGTGAATTGCAACGTGGCTAATTTCGTTTTTTAGGGCCATAAGGCCGGCAGCTACTGAGTCGGACCGTTCCCTGCCTCCATTAACGCGGTTGAGTTTTGGGCCAAGGTCGGCCAGCCAAGCAAAACGATCGGGCGGGGTAACAACAATGACTTGGGCGATTTCTTTGAGGGAAGAAAAGGCGTGAACACTATGCCAAAGAATCGTCTTACCCCTCCACTGTGCGGCGAGCTTATCAAAGCCCATGCGTTGTGAGGATCCAGAAGCGACGATTATAGCGGCGAAGCTCATTGAGTTGGGGTGTGATTTCAGCTCGGATTACTTGGGGCTATTGGTCCATTTTCCGAGCTGAGTTACTCGTCCTTCAGGAAAGGTGCTGCATCACCTCTTGGGAGAGGGTCTTGCCGTCGACGCGTCCGGCGGTCTTCGCTTGCACGATACCCATGACTTTCCCCATGTCGGAACGGCTGGTCGCTCCCGTTTCGGCGACGGCTGCGGCCACAATTGCTGAAACTTCCTCAGAGCTCATGGCGGCGGGGAGGTATTTTTCGAGGATTACGATTTCTGCTTTTTCCTTTTCGGCGAGCTCGGAGCGCCCGGCATTTTCAAATTGCTCGATTGAATCGTTACGCTGTTTGATTTGTTTCCGGACGATGGCAAGGGCATCGGCTTGTTCGATGACGTTATCTTTGTTGCCGGATTCGATGGCCGCGTTTGTGAGGGCGGTTTTGAGAGCGCGAAGAGTGGTGAGAGCTACCGAGTCTTTGGCTTTCATTGCGACCTTAAGGTCTTCCATCACGTTTTCTGCAAAAGTGCTCATAAGGATGTTTTGGCCGGAATCTTGCTCAGGTGCAAGCACGGGTCTTGCGAGAGTGGAGGATTATGATACGGGTCGGGTGTGAAGAATGAGGGCATCGGAGGATATCTCTACTTGGCGTTTATCGGCCTAGCGCTGGCTGTGATGGGCGGCTTTTTTGTTTTTGTTCTGGGTCGTGGTTACATCCGGGCGAAAGAAACACAAGAATGGCCAAGTTATCCTGCTGTTGTGGTTGTTTCCGAGCTAGAGGACCGCCAGATCGGGAAGGCTAAGGAATATCGCCATAAATTGGTTTACGAGTACCGGGTTGATGGGAAATTTTACCGGGGAGAGCGGCTAAAACGTCGGGAAAACCCGTATTTGAAGAAAAAAAATAAGATAGTGCCCTTCGTTGAGAAGTTTCCGGTGGGAAGCAGGTTGGCAGCTTTCGTGAATCCTAATGATCCAACGGAGGTCCTTATCGAGCACGAAACGAAGGCTCCAGGATATTCGATATGGTTCCCAGCCCTTTTTCTTTCGGGAGGTTTGGTGGTTTTCTTTCGGGCGCTTTTAAAATTGCGTTATCGGGGTGTTTCCTGAAGCCATGATCGAATATCACACAAACTCATATTTAAATGAGATTTCATCTTGGGGCCACCATTTCACGGCCGTTTTTTCACCTTATAAATATTAATTTTAAGAGCTCAGAGGTCGAAGACAGAAAAAACGGGCAATTCCTGCTTCGAAAAAGCACCACCAACCTTCCACCGAGAGCGAGGACCCACCTTGATATTTAAGAAAAATTAACAACCTGGTTGTCAGTGTTCCGAATTCGGTTATATTATAAGGATGAAATCTATCGTAGTCTTCATGATTGCTTTAGTTCCTTTGAAAGGAATTGAGATCAAGGTTGATTACCGATACGATAGCGAGGGGTTTTTTAACAACCCGGCCGCGAAGGTCGTTATCGAGGCTGCCGCCGCCCGGTGGAGTCGGATCATAAATCAAACTCTTCTTCCTGTTGATATGAAGGATGAGGAGCTAGTTGATGGGCGATTTGAAATTATTCATCCGGGCACGGGCAAGAATCATGTGCTGAGTGCCGCTGCCAGTAAAGCGAGTGATTTTTATTTCAAGGTGGGGCAACCCGCTGCTGATGAATATCTTGGAGGGTTTTCGCTAGATGAGAATGTTTGGATTCTATATGCCGGAGCTCGAAAGCTGGATGGCGCGGGCCGCGGAGCTCCGATTGGTGGAGCTCGAAATTTAGCATCGGTTTACGCTGATCCGGAGAGTTTTCTTAATCGCGGTTTTAATCTTGGCGTGAGCTCACTTACCGTAATCGGCGGAACTGTTTCATTTGATTTGGACCGGAATTGGAGTTTTGGATTTTTGCGGCCAGAGGGTGGCGCGTCTTTGGATTTCTATAGCATTGCGGTGCACGAAATCGGCCATTGCTTAGGATTAAATGCCCGGTCGGTTGCTGAGTTCCGTGATTTGATTGTGGAGGATCGGTTTGTAGGTGAAAATTCGGTGGCGGCTCTCGAAGCTGATACTGGTGGGGAGGTAGTGGGGCTCGAAATCGTCAAATCGTCGTCACAAGATTATCATTGGAGGGATGGTGAATATCATTCAAAGATCTTTCCTCTTGGAACACCTTTATATTTTGGAACGGTGGGGGCGGGTAATTTGCAGGATCTTCTCATGGAGCCCGTTTTTAATGTGGGTGAGAATGTCAAACGGCTTGAAATTACAAATGTAGACGCTGCTGCTCTCAAGGATATCGGTTGGAGTGTGATCTCCGAAGATCCTCCTCGTGGTCCCGATTTGGACCTCGAAATCGGGCCTAGCAAAAATGGGGGGCTATCGATTCGGCTCATGTCGGAAGCCGGTGCAACATACACTGTCCAGACGTCGCCGGATGGTTGTAGTTGGGTCAGTGTGATACCGTCTTTTGTCGGAGATGGAGGACCGCTCTCTTGGTCGGATGGGCAAGAGGGAACCTACGATCCCTTCGGTCCGGCCTCTGCATTGGCTCATAAGTATTATCGCGTCATCAAAGATTAATTCGCGATTGTGAAGCCTCGACAATTTACGAGTTCGTCAATGTCCCAAATGCGGTGTTCTTTAATCAGCCCGGCGAGTTCGGATTCTTCGACGATCTCGGTAATAAATTCGTTTACCTCCTCCGCGTCTCCCATCACTTCCAGTTCAACCGTTCCATCTTCCTGGTTTCGAACTGAACCAACGATATCGAATCCGAGGGCGAGCTGTTTGGTGGTGTAACGAAATCCCACTCCCTGAACTCGGCCGCTGAAACTGATCCGTTTGGCCGAATTCATTTCTTCGGCGAGTTAGTAAAAGTTAAGACTGTGTCTGACACCGTCACTTCAGTCTTACGCGGCGACTGCGCCCCGTGAAAGCTTGGGATCATTGAGCGTTCCACCTCTGCCTTAAGGCTTTTGGCCGATTTTTCATCCGCCAACGCAATCTTCCAAGTGAGAGTGAATTGCTTGTCTGGGCGACGGCGTAACTGGTAACGATCTCCACGCCACTGCTCTGCCAGTAATCCGGATTCGTCCATGCCAGTAAAGGGCTCAAGCCATAATCGGAGACCTAGTTCTCCAATTGAATTTTCGTGTATGATCTCTGGTCCGGAACTTGGAAAAGAGATCTCAACTGCTCCAAGCTCTTTTTGATTTGGGTGCAGAACTGCGGAGGTAGTGCTCGGGGGGGTTCGGAACATCGCGGCCCAGGCTTCACGGGAATCGATGAAGAAATAGCGAGAGAAATCGGCACCCTCAATGAATGGGAAGTTACAAAACCCTTGAAGGGCAGGCTCAAGATCGTTGAGGAGTTGCTCCCGGGCGGGTTCCGGGTCATTCCAACCACCTTCGTTTACGGCGGGGTTCCGACTAAGAAATCTCGCTTGCTGAGCTGCGGCAGAACCTGTGTGGACAGCTTCCCATGCTTGCCATTCATCGCGCGAGCCCCATTCTTTCTTGGGGTAGTTTTGGTAGGCTAGAAGTTGGCCAAGAAGGCGAACCAAAACTGAACGATCGGGCACGCTCATGGCATCGAAGTTTTCCGAAAGGAGAATTTTCTGTTCACTAAGATCGCAGATCCCTTTGACTCCACTGCTATTGACAAAGAGGAGCTGGGTGAAGAGTCGTTGATTCGGGGGAAGGAGCCCAAGGAGCTCCCAAGCAAGCCCTTCATTTTCTAGATCATCTTCGCCATGGATTAAGCGGAGGTTTGCGTGGGCGGCGTCCCTGATTTTGGTGGGGGAGGCTAAGCGAACATTGGGAGCTTTCAAAAAGACCATATCATAGTCTTTTTCGACCCAAGCGATAATCTCATCTGGGACTGGGAAAGGGCCATTAGATAGCATGGAGCGGACCTGAGCGAGCTCGTCTTCAAGAGTGTCGACCCGCTGCAGCAATTCAGAGTTTTCAGCGCGTAAGGTCGCGGCTCTATCGTTGTCTAACGGGGGTAGACTCGATTTTTTCCAATAGTCCCCGTAGAGCCAGCCGCCAGCTGCCAATCCCAAGATGGTCAGGATTTGAAAAACTCGTTCAGGACTCATTGAGCCTCTTTCTTGTTTTCTTCGTCGAAGGGGCTGTTGGGGCGCGTAGAATTGTTGGGGTCGAAATCCTCTTCCTCACCGTAAAGATCGAGTGGCTTATTGGTTTTCTTAAAGGTCTCACGCGCTGTTTTTCCTGCTTTTGGGACAAGTGAAATAGCCTTACTTTGATTTCCTTCAGAATCATAAAAATAGTAGACTCGGCGAATGGGCATTTCCTTGCGCTGGCCGTTTTTATCGAGAGTAGGGAAGAAATGCTTTACCCGGGCGTCGAACATCTGTTCAGCTACAAGCTGACCACTTTCGTTATCGTAACCATACTGCACTCGGTAGATGAGGATACCTTGACCATCATGAATCTGCCCATACCTGAGGAATCCCTTGGTATCTCGGGTATAGGTGGCCTTCATTTTAACTTCACCATTTTCATTCTTGGTTGTTTTAACAAGTCGCCGGTCGTCAGGTGAGCGTTCAAAGACAACGTATGAGCCATCCTGATCATTCTTTTTGATACGAACGTGCGGCCCTTTGGATTCCCAAAGATCTTCGTCTGAAAAGCCCGATCCTACTGCGAATAATGAGGCTATGATGAAGTAGATTACTTTTTTCATTGAGATGATAGCGGTGTGAGCAAGATTATGCCGAAACTGATGACCGAGTGCAACCCTGCAGAAGATGAGTCGCAAAGCTCCCGGGTTTTGTGGAAGGCTGGCAAATTCAGTTGGGATCTCGATGACACGGCGCTGGTCATGGCGATACTCAACGTGACCCCAGATTCGTTTTCGGACGGAGGTTTGCACCTTGACCCGATTGATACTTTATCGGCGGCACGCCGTTTCATCGAGGAGGGCGCTGATATTCTGGATGTAGGTGGTGAATCCACCCGCCCTGGTGCAGCTGAAGTAGGTTCGGATGATGAAATTTCGCGAGTCATTCCAGTAATCAAAAAGTTGGTTTCGAATGAAGCGGTGGCGGTGTCTATCGATACTTGTAAGGCGGAAGTTGCGGCGGCTGGTTTGGCTGCCGGGGTGGCGATCGTGAATGATGTGACGGGGCTACAAGATCCCGCTATGATTGACGTTTGTGTTGGTTCAGATTGTGGTATTGTCGTGATGCATATGCAGGGGAATCCGCGCACGATGCAAAAGTCGCCAACTTACGAAGATGTTGTTTCTGAAATCGGCGACTTTTTTGAGGAGCGATTTGAAACTTTGGTGTCTGCCGGAATTGAGTCCGAGAGGATCGTGTTTGATCCTGGCATTGGGTTTGGAAAATCTCTCAGGCACAATCTAGAACTGCTAAACCGTGTGGAAGATTATCGAGTTCATGATCGCCCAATTCTCATGGGGCTCTCGCGTAAGTCCCTTATTGGGAAATTGCTTGGTGATTCAGCAATGTCACGCCGGGAGTTTCCGACCCAGGCGCTGACCTCTCTCACTCGCCAGCGGGGAGCCATGATTCATCGGGTCCATCAAGTCAGGGAGGCGGTGCAAGTTTTAAGAATGACTGAAGCGGTCTTGGGCAGTTGACTGGGAGCTGGTCCTAAGAACCAAGAGAGGATTATTCTTTTGCCTGGAACCGAGTGTTATTTTGGTAAAATGAAAAAGATGGTAGAGGCGGTTCAGGTGGAAGAGGCTGTGATTATTTCCGGTGTCTTGGTTGAGAATAAGGATGGAAATCTCATACTCAATCCGGCGATACAACGTGACCCAAAAATCCCTTTCCAACCATAAATGGTGCCCGTCCGTGGGTAGGTTTTCAGTGAAATGGATGATTGCCAAGTGGAGTGCGGGTGGCAGGCTTGGGCATGCGATTTTTGAGCAAGGCTGTTGTCCTATCACTCATGCATGGCGGAATTCTTTTAGGGGCACCGGTTATTCCGGGTCTTAATGGAAGCCATCCGCTTGATGAGGCTAAGACGGGGCATCTCCTGATTGAGGAATTACGGTGTGCAGCTTGTCACGAGGTGCCGGTCGCAACCACGATGAAATTGGCGCCTGACTTGAGTGAAGCGGGTTCGCGGTTGGACCTTGAGTATTTAAAGCGCTATCTGGAAGATCCTCACGAGGTTAATCCTGGGACTACCATGCCGGATGTTTTGGGTGGTTTGCCAGACGCTGAAAAGGCGAAGGTGAGTGAGTCGATCAGTCATTATTTGATGTCATTGACATCTGGGGAAGTGCAAGTCAAAGCGAAGACTGGAGATGCCAAGTTGGGGCGGGAGATTTTTCACGAAGTCGGGTGCATTTCCTGCCATGCTCCCCAGAGCAAAGATTCTGAAAGGGCAAAATCGTTAGGACATATCGGTGGGAAATACCAGCAGGGAGAATTGGCTAGATTCCTGCTTGACCCCCTTAAGGTTCGACCGTCAGGTCGGATGCCAAACATGAATCTTTCCTCCTCCGAAGCGAGCGCGTTAGAGGCATTTTTGGGAGGGGAGGCTGGAAAGCCGGTGAAGCCGGATGCCAAGCTAGTTGCGTTGGGTAAGGCAAATTTCGGAAAGTATAATTGTGTGGCTTGTCATACTATAGGGAATGCTGAGGCCGCCAAAGGGCCGAAGTTGCAGAACATCGATTTGAAGAAGGGATGCTTTACTGGCAAAGGTGCAAATTATCAGTTGTCTGATGATCAGGCTAAGGCGATTGCTTTGGCCTTGGATGAGCCGGTGTTTTTTTCGGACGAAGCCCGTGTTGAAATGAAGCTGACCCAGCTGAACTGTATCGCATGCCATGCCCGTGATGATTTTGGTGGAGTAGCAGAAGAGATTAATGAGTTTTTCCATACCACTGAAGAAGCGCTTGGTGATACCGCCCGAATCCCGCCGCCGCTGACGAAGATCGGTGGTAAGTTAAAGCCAGAATGGTTGAATAAAGTTCTTTATGACGGTCTCTCGGTGCGGCCTTACATGAAGACACGGATGCCGCAGTTTGGTCGGAGGGCGCTAAAAGGATTGCCGGAGGTTTTGGCGAAGGTAGATAAATTACCACAGGTGGATTTGCCTCCGCCAAATCGCCAAGAACAACCCATGGTTAGGAATGGCGGGCATTTATTACTCGGAACGGAAGGCTTGAATTGTATTTCATGCCACAACTACAACGGGAAAGAATCACCGGGGATGAAAGGTTACGATTTGATCCTGACTTACCAACGACTCCAGCCAGGTTGGTTTTACGAGTTCATGAAAAATCCGGCGAAGCATCGTCCTGGAATCATTATGCCGAACTACTGGCCGGACGGAAAAGCAGTGCAGACAGAGATCATGGGAGGTGACACCCACGAGCAGTTGAGGTCGCTTTGGCATCAGTTTTCACTTGGAAGATCAGCACGTGATCCGAAAGGATTACAATCGAAGCCGAACAAGCTTGAGGTCAATGAAAAGGTGAGGATTTATCGTGGCCGAAGTCGAGTCGCAGGGTTTCGCGGACTTGCTGTGGGTTTCCCGGGCGGCTTGAACTATGCTTTTAATTTGGAGAACGGAGCCTTGTCCGCAATTTGGAAGGGCGAGTATCTCACGGCTAATTGGCGGTCGCAGGGAGCGGGTGATTTTAATCCCTCGGAGCGACCGATTCAGCTTGCGCAGGATGTCGCTTTTTTGCGGCCGAAAGATAACGGGCTAAAGTGGCCTCTGAGGCCGGTGATGACAAAGGAGAATCCGGTGAATCCGGATCCTCTTTATCCTAAAAATTTAGGCTATGCTTTTCGGGGTTATGCCCTTGGAAAAAATGGGAATCCTACCCTTCGTTATCTATGTGGAGAGATCGCAATCGAAGATCGCTTTGAAACAAAGAGCGAGAAGGTCCTTGTAAGGAGGTTTAATTTTGATGCCAAGCAACCAGGTGTGCTTCACTTCCGAGCACTTACTGGTCATATTGTAAGCGAATCTGACGGGGTCTTTAAGACAGCTGATCTGAGACTGACACTTGGAAGTAAGGTGGAGACGGTTTTGCGATCTATCGGTGTTAATGGTGAGCAGGAGTTGCTCATGAAAATTCCACTTGGGCGTGAAAAAAACATTTACTCAATTGATTATGAAATTCTTCGCTAAAGTGACAATGATAGCGGCGCTCCTGACGGCGTCGATGACAGCCGAAGAGGTGGGTGATCGCTGGGGCACAGCGGATCGGGAGCGAGAATTTTATCCGGTGGTGCAGGTTCCGATTCCAAAGGATCTCGTGATTGAGGCGGGTGCTTTTGAGCAATTACCGGATGGTCGAATCGCAATTGGAACGCGCCGGGGCGATATCTTCTTTGTATCGGGCATCGATGACGAGCGGCCGGAGCCTAAGTATGAGATTTTCGCAACCGGGCTTGATGAGATTTTCGGCCTGTCATGGAAGGATGATGCGCTCTACGTAACTCACAGTGCCGAGTTAACTAAGGTTTCGGACACGGACGGAGATGGTAAAGCTGATCTTTTTGAGGTAATTTCCGATGCTTGGGGTTATGCCAATTATCACGAGTATGCCTTTGGGTCGAAGTTTGATCAGGAGGGGAACCTCTACGTTGCATTAGGCTTATCAGCATCTTACCATTCTCGAGCGCTTTTCCGTGGTTGGGGTTTTAAAATTACTCCTGAAGGGAAAAGTATCCCCATCGCAAGTGGGATGCGGAGTCCGGGCGGGATTGGATTTAATAAAGAAGGGGCGGTCTTCTATATCGAGAGTCAGGGGCCATGGAATTCCTCGTGTAGTTTAAAGTTTGTTAAGGAGGGTGGGTTTATGGGGCACCCGGCGAGTTACAATTGGTATCAATATGCACAAGGTTTGGAGGAGCCGGTGACCCCAGAGTCGGGTTCAAGTATTTTGGTTGAGAAGGAAAAGGTTGCTGAGTTGGTCCCTTACGCGGTGATCTTTCCCTATATCCGTATGGGGCGTTCAATCACCGGATTCGTGCTAGATAAGACGAAGGGGAAGTTTGGGCCATTCGAAGATCAAATCTTTCTTGGAGACTACACTCAGTCTCTCATTATGCGTGCAACCACTGAGCAAGTAAATGGAGTTTGGCAGGGGGCATGTTATCCTTTTCGTGAGGAGCTCTCGACTGGAATTTTAAACGTTCAGTTTACTCCTGAGGGGAGACTATTGGCCGGCGGAACAAATCGTGGATGGCCTGTGCGGGGATTGAAGCCTTTTGCTCTAGAGCGCCTCGAGTGGTCTGGTAAGATGCCTTTTGAGATCAAGGAAGTGAAAATCACTCCGAAAGGGTTCAAGTTGGAATTCACCAAGAAGGTCGAAACGAAGTCAGCAGGCGATCCGACGACTTTTGTAGTGAAGACTTTCACGCATAAATACCATCGGGGCTATGGTGGACCTGAGATTAATCAGACCGAACCAGCGGTAAAATCAGCAAAAGTAGCAAACGATGGGATGTCTGTGGTTATTGAATTAGAAGCCCTAAAAAAGGGGCATGTACACGAATTCGATCTTGGGGCCTTGCGTTCGAGTAACGGAGGTGAATTACTTCACCGTCATGCCTATTACACCGTGAACGAGGTCCCTAAAAAATAGACAGGGAGATGGTGCTTCGGAAATGATATTTCTTAAATAAGAAGCTGAGGCTGTTAATGTAAGTTGCTTCGATGATACCAAATTACTAGAGTTCCAAATATGGTAACCATGAAAGTCATACTTGTTTGAGAAATCCAGAGGAGTGGTTCAGGCAATTGGTGGCGGCAGTTCACTGAATGATAAGAGTAGAGTAGTCAGCGGTGGCCCCTAATGGAGATGCGAACGATGGTGATCTTGAAAATACGAGTGGAAATTGGAGGTTAAATGCGAAGTCGCTTGCCTGTTAGAAGGGCCTGAGGAGAATGGGGGGTATGGAAAAAAGGCGACTAGGAACAAGTGGAATTGTAGTCAGTGAAATTTGCATGGGGACCATGACTTTCGGAACGCAGGCTGACAAGGAAGAGAGTTTCCGAATTATGGATGAATCGATTGAATCTGGAATCGATTTTTTTGATACCGCGGAAGTCTATCCTGTGCCTCCAACGGAGGAGTTGGCTGGGTTAACCGAAGAATGGGTGGGGGAATGGTTGAAGTCGAAGCCTCGGGAGTCGGTAATTTTGGCAACAAAAGTGGCGGGAGCGGCTCATGGCTGGTTTTGTCCGCCGATTCGTCATGGGAAAGCTGCTCTCGACCGTGTTCATTTGCGAAAAGCTTTGGAGGGAAGTTTGAGTCGTTTGGGAACGGACTACGTTGATTTATATCAGATTCACTGGCCAGATCATGGGATGAGGGCGGCGGATACTCTCGAGGTTCTTGATGAATTCGTAAAAGAGGGGAAGGTGCGAGCGATTGGGCTGAGTAACGATGATTCTTATGGAGTTATGAAGAGCCTTTGGACAAGTGATCTAGGAGGGATGACCCGCATTGATTCGATACAAAATAATTTTTCACTGAATAACCGTAGGGACGAGCATGAGTTAGCTGAATGTTTGCGGAGAGAAAATGTGAGCCTCCTGCCTTATAGCCCATTAGCGGGTGGAGTTTTGACGGGGAAATATAACGATGGGGTTCCCGATGGCGCGCGCTTTTCCGAATACCTAACAAATGGTGGAGCGCGTCAACGGGCTATGGCGACGCGTTTTGTGAACGATCGGACTATTGCCTCGACTAAGCGTTTTGGCGAGATCGCAAAGGAGCTTGATCTTAATGTGACGACACTTGCGACAGCTTGGAGCAAACAGCATGATTTTGTGGCGGCTACGATAGTGGGCGTGCGCGCGGCTGCGCAGATGGAGCCGATTCTTAAAGCGGCGGGTTTGAAATTGGACGAAAAAACGCTTACTTTAATCGATGAAGTGAGCAACGAGATTAAGTATCCGATGGGATAGGTGATCAAGCCAGAGCCGCAAAGAATAGCGATCTTGAATAATTTCTCAAGTAGTATGACCATCTCAAGAGCTCGTGTTGAGGCAGGTAGTGATTTGGTTGAGTGGGCCCAACAAAGATGGCTCGTTTAGACGCCAATTGATAATGGTGATGGGACAGTGGTTCTGAGGGTCTTTGGTGATACGCTTGTTTCAGACTCCGAGAAAACATTCACGCGTCTCTGGGTTCAGATAAATTCGTTAAATTAAGCCTTGCGAATTTGTTGCGTGCAACTAAATTACTTCCCGATGAAAATAGAGGACCGGTTGCGGATGCGGACATTGGGGCGAAAGCCTGAGGGGATGGCTGCGTGTCTACTTCCTTTTGAAGAAGATGGTTCCATGGCGCGGGATGCGTTTCAGGCTGCGATACAGCGAACGGAGGAGGTCGGCTTAAAATGTGCCGTGAATATGGATACAGGTTATGCCAATTATCTCTCGAATGACGAACGTGTGAAGGTTTTGGAATGGACGCGTGAGGCGCTTGGTGCTGATCGATCTTTTGTAGCTGGGGTATTCGTAGAAGGTTTGGAGGGCGACTTGGTCGACCTTTATCGCAGGGGAGCTGATGCGATTGCTGAGCGCGGAGGGACGCCTATTCTTTTTCAGACGACCCGTTTCCACGAGTGGGCGAGTGACGAGATTGTCGAGCTCTATACCAAAGTTTGCGAACCCTATGATTCGGTTCTTGGTTTTGAGTTAGGTCAGATGTTTGCTCCTAACGGAATGATTTACAGTGAGGAGGTGATTCGCGGATTGATGGGTATCCCCGCCCTGAAGGGAATCAAGCATTCCTCACTTAGCCGAGATGAAGAGCTGAAGCGCCTTGCTTTACGGGATGAAGTAAGGCCCGATTTTCGAATATACACAGGAAACGATCTTGGGATTGATATGATCGAATACGGCTCTGATTATCTCCTTGGCCTTGCTGCGTTTTGCCCAGAGAAATTTGCTGAGCGGGACAGGTTATGGAGCGTCAATGACGCGGCCTATTTCGAATTAAATGACGCCCTTCAATATCTAGGAAACTTGGGATTCCGGGAGTCCGTTCCGGCTTACAAACACAGCTGCGCCGTTTTTCAAAATCTTCTCGGGCGTATCCCAACGAGCGAACCTCACAAGCTCTGTCCCCGCCGACCGGATTGGGAGGTCGACATTATGAAAGATTGCGCCAAGCGATTAGGCTACTTTTAAAATGAGTGGAGCGGTTGAAAAAGTGACGATGGCTAAGGTTGCCGAGAAGGCAGGCGTTTCAAAAGCGACAGTTTCCCGCGCGATTGGTGGATCTGTATTAATTGGGGAGGATGTTCGATTACATGTTGAGTCCATCGCGAAAAAACTCGGATACGTTAGGCGTTCCCAGAAGCGACACGCTGAGAGATCGATTCTCACCATCAAGCTTGTTTTGCCTCCAGCCAAGGAACGGAGCACGCAATTATTCTACAATTTCATGACTTTGACTGAAGGGCTTCGTGAAGGGCTTCTTCCATCGGTCGCTAATCTAATTGTCGAAACATCTTCGGATAAATATCAGCCCTTCCCTCATAAAAAAGGAGGAGAGGTGGATGGGTTTGTTTTCGCATTTCACCGTCCCTCAGGTCGGGTCTTGAGCGAGATTAAGGAGCGCGGAGTGCCCTGTGTAGTTCTGAACCGTATGGTGCGTGGAGTAAGGCACGTGATCAGTGATCATCAGGACGCCATGAAACAACTTGTTGGTCATCTTGCCGAACGAGATGTGAGTGGCAACTGCTGCTATATTTACTATGGGGGCTTTGGTGATCTCACTCGTGCCCGATTAAATGGATTCACAGAAGGATGTTTGGAATATGGAATCGATTTTGATCCGTCAGCTGATCAGTCGAAGGTCGAGAGTCCCAGTGAAATTACTGCCGATCATGTAAAAGCGCTCTATGATCGTGGGGTGCGAACTTTTGTGGGGTTTAATGATGTTGTGGGAATCATCCTCATGCAGCAATTAAGATCACTCGGCTTAAAAATTCCCGATGACGTGAGGGTGACCGGTTGCGATTGCGGCCCTATTCACGAAATCGCTCATCCTAAACTGACATCGGTAAATCTTTCTGTTTTTGAATTGTCCAGAGAGGTTGGACGGTCTCTTCAGTCGGAGATCGTGCAGCGCGAGAAGAGCATGAATACTCTTTTGATTAAGGGGAAATTGTTTGTTGGAGAAACTACTTAATCGATGAATTATCAGGATCTTGCTGTTCACACTTTTACGACTAAGCCGTGGTCGATTGATGAGTGTATCGAGGAATATGCGAGGCGTGGGATTGGGGGGATTTCGATTTGGCGTGAAACGGTTGAGGGTGAGGATCTTTGTTCGGTTGCGCGCCAAGTGCGCGATGCAGGACTACGTGGAATTTCATATGTGCGAGGAGGGTTTTTTACTGGGAAGACGGAGAGGGAGAGGAGGAACGCGCTTGAGGAAAACCGTCAGTTGATTCGTGAGGCGGAAATTTTGGGGCTTCCTTCATTAGTTTTGGTTTGTGGAGCTACGGTTGGGCAAAGTCCGCGGGAAAATTATGAGCAAATTCGCGACGCGATAGCGACGCTTGCCGATGAGGCAGCGTCTCATGGGGTAAGACTTTTGATTGAGCCACTTCATCCTGTTTATGCTGGTGATCGCTCGGCGATTCCATCGCTCCGGGTAGCGAATGACCTGTGTGAAGAGGTTAATCACCATAATGTGGGGATAGCCCTAGATGTTTATCATGTTTGGTGGGAGCTTGATCTCGCCGAGCAAATTCAACGATGTGCCAAAAATGGTTGGCTGGACGCGTATCATATTTGTGATTTTAAACCTGATCAGAGTCACCTACTTTTAGATCGTGGTATCATGGGGGAAGGATGTTGTGATCTTCATGGAATTGATGGGATGATGAGGGATGTAGGGTTTGAAGGGTTTCGCGAAGTGGAGATTTTTTCATCCAAATGGTGGGAGCGCGATCAAGGGGAATTTCTTGATGAAATCCTCTACGCCTACGACAAAGTTTATCAATTATTATGAGTGCAGAAAATATCGAGAGGATCGGAGTCATCATGAATGGCGTCACTGGAAGAATGGGAACTAATCAACATTTGGCTCGGTCGATTTTAGCAATTCGAGAGCAGGGCGGGGTTGAACTTGGGGATGGCGTGCGACTCATGCCCGAACCAATTTTGACTGGGCGGAATGAGGAGAAATTGAAGGCGCTTGCAATCGATTATGGAGTAGAAAAATATTCTACGAATCTTGATGCGGTGCTTGCGGATGATTCCTACTCGATTTTTTTCGATGCGTCGGGAACTCCCTATCGTATTGGTTTTTTAGAGCGCGCAATTGCAGCGGGAAAACACATCTACTGTGAAAAGCCGACGGCGGTTGATCCTTCTGAAGCGTTCCGCATTGCCGAGATCGCAGAGACGGCTGGAGTGAAAAATGGAACTGTTCAGGACAAGCTTTGGTTGCCTGGGATTCAAGCCTTTCTAAAACTGCGTGATGAAGGTTTTTTTGGAGAAATACTTTCGGTGCGAGGCGAGTTTGGGTATTGGGTTTTTTCTGGTCACGATGCAAAGCAGGAGTCCCAACGTCCAAGTTGGAATTACCGTCAGGAGGATGGTGGAGGGATCATTATCGATATGCATTGCCACTGGCGCTATGTCATCGATAACCTTTTCGGCGAAATTTCTGAGGTGTTTACCCATGCTGCCACTCACTTGCCTGAGCGGATTGGAGAAGATGGAAATCCCTACCGATGTACGGCCGATGATGCGGCTTATGCCTTATTTAAGACCAAGACTGGGGTGGTCTGTCAATTCAACTCATCTTGGGATGTAAGGGTCCGCCGCGATGATCTGCTAACCATGCAGGTTGATGGAACTAAAGGGAGTGCAATTGTCGGGCTTCGTAAGTGCTGGGCCCAGAGCCTTGACAACACGCCTCGTCCAGTCTGGAACCCTGATGTGGATAGCCCTATCGATTATTACGCTAACTGGGATATCGTTGACCCGGGACCCTGTGAGAATGCTTTTAAGGTCCAATGGGAGCTCTTTCTCAAGCATATTGCACTTGATGAGCCGTTCCCTTGGTCTCTTCGCGAGGGAGCAAAAGGTGTTGATCTCGCGGCCAAGTCCTGGGAGAGCCACAAGTCTGGTTCCTGGATAAAAGTTTAAGTTGGAGTCTTTCGCTCTTGCCGCAAGCCACTTTGATCGGTGATGCTGTGCGAAGCACATTCTGTAATGGAAACTATTCTACATATTCCCGAAACCAAAAAAGCCTCATCGATCAAGCAGGTCGTATCGTCACTTCATGATCAGGGTCTCGATCCAAAGCATGATAAAAAGGACTGGGGGGACTGGATCAATCTTCCACCCAATAAAACTGTCATCAGTATCGCTTCAGAGCGCGGTATGACTCGCTCTGCAACTATCGAGTTTGCGGAAGGTGAAGATGATCATCTTGAGATTCCGATCGTCACAGCATTTCGGGAGCTTGGTTGGTATGGCACGGACGAGGACGGAGAATATCAGCTTTAGGCAGTGGGCATACCCAAGAGAGTTTGAGGAAAACTGTCCTCTAATGCGACATACGAATTCTTGTTTGTCCTAATAGATAACTCTCACTTCCTTGACTTGAGAGGATGTGGTTTTGCCAATCCGGAAGATTTAGCTTCAAAAGATGAATTAGAATCTACGCAAGACTGTGTCTTGATCGAATCTTTGTTCACGGTGTGGATAGTCTAGAGTATGGTGAGATCCACGTGACTCTTTTCTGAGGAGAGCTGAGTCGACGATCAGGGATGCGGTCGCTACAAGGTTTCTTAGCTCGAGGATGTCGGGGGTAAGAGTGTAACCCCAGTAGAATTCCTTGACCTCACGACGAAGATTTTGGAGGCGGTAGGCAGCACGACGCAGGCGATTATCGGTTCTCACGATGGAGACGTAATCCTGCATAGTTCGACGAAGTTCATCCCAAGCGTGGTAAATGTTTACCAATTCATCGGGTGGTGCTGCATTGCCGGGTTCCCATATCGGAATTACGGGTGCTGTCGGGACTTCTTTGGCCGGAGGGTAAAGGCGCATGATTTCACCAAGGGCACGTCTGGCAAGAACGTTGCCTTCAAGAAGACTGTTTGAGGCAAGTCGATTTGCGCCATGAAGACCTGTACAGGCGACTTCGCCGATAGCGTATAGCCCGCGCACCGAGGTTTTTCCAAAAAGGTCGGTTTCTACTCCTCCGCATTGATAATGAGCGGCGGGCACGACCGGAATGGGCTTCTTGAGTGCATCGTGACCAAAGGAGAGGAGAGTTTCGTGGATGAAAGGAAAACGCTCAGTGAAGGTTTCGCCGAGGGGAGTAATATCAAGAAAGACACAGGGCGCGCCGGTGCGTTTGATTTCGGTGTCGATGGCGCGGGCTACGATGTCACGAGCTGCGAGCGATCCACGTGGGTCATGGTCATTAACGAATTGGTGTCCTTGATCATTAATCAGTAAGGCACCCTCGCCGCGGACGGCTTCTGAGACTAAAAAGGAGCGGGCTTCTGGACCGGTGGCGGCAGGGTTATAAAAGCAGGTAGGGTGAAATTGCACGAACTCCATATTTGAGACCGAGGCTCCAGCTCTCCAACACATTGCTAGGCCATCACCTGTTGCTGAATCTGGATTAGTGGTGTATAAATAGGATTTCCCACATCCGCCTGTGGCGACAATGACTCGTGGCGACTCCATGACTTTGACCTTCCCAGATTTGATCTCGAGAACGTAAGCTCCTAGGACTCGGTTGTCGGTGACGACGCCGAGTTTTCCAGTGGTAATGAGATCAATAGCATAGTGATTCTCGAGCAGCGTGATTTGAGGGTGACGTCTTGCGGTTTCGACAAGCGAAGTGGCAATCTCGCGGCCAGTCGTATCTTTAGCGTGAAGGATTCGGCGTTCAGAGTGACCACCTTCTTTGCCAAGCGAATAACGATCTGGAGCATTATGATTTTTATCAAAGTTAGTACCCCAAGCAACCAGTTCATCGATAGTCTCGCTCCCTTCCTCCACGATCGTGCGAACGGCTTCCTCGTTGCAAAGTCCGGCACCTGCTTCAAGGGTATCTGCGATGTGCTTTTCATAGTTGTCGTCGGGATCGCGCAGTCCTTCCGGAAGGACTGCTGAGATGCCGCCCTGAGCCCACGCGGTATTAGATTCAAGAACTTTGCCTTTGGTGATGACAGTTACAGTGCCAAAGCCGGCAGCTTTGATAGCAAAGGAAAGCCCGGCGATACCGGAACCGATCACAAGAAAGTCAGACATTGGAAAAAACCTTGGCTTCAGATTGCCGCTTGGCAATCCGTCTTCCTAGAAGATGAGTGAACAAAAAGCTGATCACTGGCGACTTTCGGAATATATGACTGTTAGCCAAGATAGCAAGCCAGTCCTCGCGGTCCACGCGATGCTTCGAATCCAATTGGTGTAAACTAGGGCCCGAACTGTTTCTGGGGTGAGTTTTGCATGCTGGGGGACTTGGATGAATGCGGTTGAAGCCCAGATGGCTGCGAGAAGAAGGCTAGAGGGTGCCATTGCCTGCCAATTGCCGAGGTATAGACACGCAGCGCAACATACCACTTCAATCAGCATGATAGGGGCTATGATATAAGTCACTCGCTTCATGTAATGCGCGTGATAGTCATCAAATATAGCCCCCTTCAACCGTCCAAAGAGCGGATAAATTGCGATCTGAACCATCCAGATGATACCGGTCATAGCCGCACATGTTGCGAGTTGAATAATCAGAAAGTAGAAAAACATGTTTAAGCTACTTAATGGTTTCAATCGTGACCCCACCGATTGCTATTGCATGAGCCTTTGATCCCGATGCGTCGGGATGCCAAGGGCCGATATTTTCATTGAGTTGTAGATCAATGATAGCTGCTTTTCGGTCTCCGTTCGCAGCAGAGGTCTCATGTGAGTAAAGAGCTTTTGGGGTGAGGGAAACGTAATCGATCAAGCCCTTAAAAAAAGAAGTGGGTTGGCCCTGATTGTTGACGTCTGCTCCAATCATTAGCGGGAGCCTGTTGTCCTTGATTTTTCCAGTTCCTAAGGCTGAGGCGATAAGTATTCCGTCGAGGTAAAGGCGGGCCTCCCTGCCATCATAAATTCCCGCGAGTGTATGCCATTGGTCGGTTTTCAACAGAGAGGATGATGCGGCTGCACTGAGATATTTACCATCGAGATTTACCGAGAAGTCGGGTTTCCCGTCACTGATAAAGATTCCGTAACCAGAATTTTCAGTCTTCGTGACAAGCCCGGTTCGCCCGGCAAAGGTCTCGGCCTTGAAGCGGCATTCAAGTGTGAATTCTTTCTTGATGTCAAAGCGCTTCGAAGGGATGGAAAGAGCGGTGTTCGATCCATTGAAGCGAACCGCGCCATTTTGGAGGTCGGTCTTGCTGCTCAGTTCCAAATCTAGTGGCACAGAAATCGTTCTTCTTGGGATTTCGTAGGCGAATCCTTTAGCGAGGTATTCGGAATCGATGTGAAAAGATGGGCCGCTAAAGTTGCCTTTGGTGAGATGGTCATCCCAAGAAAGGTTAAAATTCATCTCTTTTGTTTCTCCAGGTTTCAGAGTGGTGTGCTGGTGGTCGGGCTGCCAACGGAAATCCAAGTTGGGGTTGCTGCTAGATATCACGGTTGCGACGGGGCGGTCGCTCGGGTTGTTCAAAGTAATCGATAATTGATGTTGTCCACCTTCGTTATTTCTAAGTGTGAGGTGAGGTGAAATTTTCACAGGTGATCTTTTCACTTTGTTGACTTGTGAAACCAATTCGCCAGTGATTTCGCGGACGTCGAGAACCTCGCCGACTGGGACAGCTGCCAGTGAAATGCGGTCTTTGCGGACGGTGACGATATCATAGTGATGAAGGTATCCGGCTTGGGGAATAGAGCTGGATTGTCCGCCGCCAGTAGTGGCAAGGGTGACATATTCAATGCCATCCTTTGGGCCGTCATAGCGCATGGTGTGAATGTGACCTGCGAAGACCGCGGAGACATTGCCAGAAGCGGCGAGACGCCTGTGAACTTTATCCCAATCGTCGCCATAGCCACGTCCTAGCCATCTTGGATGGTGGAGAAAGAGAAAGACGTGCTCGGCACCTTTAGCCTTGGTGAGAGTCTGGTCGAGCCAAGAGAATTGCTCTGGACTTATTTTCTGAGCGGCGGGTTTTCCAAAGGTTTTCTCTCCAGTTTGAGGATCACCTTCATCAGAGTAGAGAATGATAAACCAAGAGTTTTTGTGCTCGAAGGCATACCAGAGTGGACCAAAGTGCATTTCATATGCAGCTTCCATTTCACCTTCGGGCTTTTTACTTTTATCCTTACCTCGCCAGTAGATGTCATGGTTTCCGGCAACGGGAAACCACGGGCATGCGAGTTGGCTCATAATGGACTTGTATTCCTTCATCTGGGTCATCCAGATTTCCTCGTTGCTGTATCCATTGATGAGATCACCAACCGTCATGACGAAGTCGGGTTCGAGAAGATTGGTGTCACGAACTGCGTCGGCGAGCACGGAAACGCCTTCAGGCGGCCCTCCGGTGCGATCGCCATAAACGATAAAAGTGAAGGCATCATTTTCGTTGGGAAGGGGTAGTTTGACGCTGCTTTTACGGGAAGTGACAAATCGGGCAGGAGTAGGTGCGACCGTTTCGTGCTTTTCTCCGTGACGGTGATGATGGTGATTGTGACCGATGTTGGGATTGATAGGGGGGGCAGCAAGGGCCGATGTGATGCAGGAGAGGAAGGAAAAGGAGAAGATGAATCTCATGAGAGTATGATACGGAATAGAGCTATGTAATCTTCCCTAATTTTGAAGGTGGCGGCTTCCTTGTCGATAGAGGCTCGGTTCAAGGCCTGAAGTTTTCAATTGCTGAGTTGCCTGTCACTTTTGAGAAAGATCATGAGGTCGGCGGCGGCCTGAGAAGTAAGGTCTATTTCTTGTCGAGAGCATGAGAGAGGGGCTCAAAATGAAGAGAAAACGCATAAGGGGGGTATGAAAATTGCTTATCCGAATACTCTGTCTCCCTCGCCGATAGGCAAAGGGGGAAGCTATGGAGACTTTTTAGTTACTCTTTGCAATGGCTACTTAGCGAGGACGTTCTTCGTTTCAGCTCACATGAGAGTGGATATCAGACCGTTTTTTTTTCGTATGAGTTGCAGTTTTGAGAAGACTTTGGCAACAAGAGGGCGTGATTGGCGAATTGAGAGCATGCCTAGGCGTTGGGAAGGTTTCAACGATGGCGGAGATACTTGAGGAGCATGGGGCCGATCGGTGGAATTTTTCGCATCTACCGGAGGTGGTCGTTTTTGCGGAATCTCGGGATGATGTGGTGGCGGTGATGAAGTTTGCCAATAAACGGGGAATTCCGGTGACGACTCGTGGCGCAGGAGTTGGTTATGTTGGTGGGTGTGTGCCGGTAGAAGGTGGAATTGCCTTGTCGGTGGCAAGGATGAAGTCAGTGGTGGAAATCATGCCAGAGGATGGTGTGGTGGTGACGCAGCCGGGGGTGATTTTAAAAGATCTACAAGATGCGGTTAGCGAACTTGGTTGGTATTATCCGCCGGATCCGGCCTCTTTGAATGAGTGCTCAATTGGGGGAAATTTGGCTACGAACGCAGGCGGCCCTCGTTGTTTGAAATATGGGGTGACAAAGAACTATGTTCTTGGTTTGGAGGTGGTTTTGGCAAGTGGGGAAATTCTGCATATCGGAGGGAGGTGTCATAAAAACAAGACGGGCTTTGATTTGTTACATCTTTTCGTCGGAAGTGAAGGAATGCTTGGAGTAATCACCGAGGCAACCTTGCGTATAATCCCTCATCCGCAGACTCGCGCGATGCTTACAGCGACGTTTCCGGAGTTTGTCGATGCTGCTGGTGCAGTGCAGGCGATTCTAAATTCAGGACACCTTCCATCTGCTCTTGAGATTACGGACGAGTTCACGCTAAAAGCTGCGCGAGCTTATTTGGGAGAGGGCTCGTTACGTCCGGGCAAGGCTCATTTGATTGTCGAGATCGACGGTCGAGCCCAAGCCGTTGCGAGTGAATTAAAAGAGTTGGAGAAGGTGCTTAATGAAGTCGGTGCCTTGTCTAGCGAATTTCATGCTGATGAGGAGGCTTGCGAAAAGGTTTGGCAATTACGCCGCGACTTTTCTTATTCTTTGCGAGCAACAGGTTTGACGAAGCTTAATGAGGATATTGTCGTTCCGCGGTCCAAATTAGTGGAGTTGGCTGCTTTTGCGGCGGGGCTCGAAAAAAAGACAGGGATTCCGGTGGCCTGCTTTGGTCATGCCGGTGATGGTAATATTCATACGAACTTAATGGTGGAGGATTATGATACTCCGTCGGTTCGTGAGAAAGCGGACGCGGCGTTAGATGTTCTTTTTACTTGGGTGCTTGAAAACGGAGGGGTAATTACGGGAGAACATGGGGTTGGATTGGCAAAAAAACCATGGATTAAGGATGCCCTCGGAGACGTAGCTTTTGCGGCACATCATACGGTTAAGAATGCGTTTGATCCCAAGGGGATTCTAAATCCCGGAAAATTTCTCGATTGAGTTCGAGTTTATTATCTTTTGCGTTGAGGCTAGGGGATAAGTGGTGTTCCCTTCCTAACAAAGGATGGCAAGTTGGAAAGAAAACCGGCTGCAGGTGGTGCTCCAAGCCTCGAGAGAGGGTATTTGGGACTGGGACCTTGTGAAAGGCACCATCTATTATTCTCCGCGAATGTGTCGATTTATGGGGTATCGCAAGAGCGAGATGCCAAACTTTTTTCAAGATCGTGGAGAGCACATGGATCTGCCCTCGGTTGCTGCGGTGGATGAAGCTCTGCGTCGAGTTTTACAGGAGGGTGAGGATTTGTTTGCAGTAGAGCCAAGGGTGAAAACCAAAAGGGGTGACTGGAAGTCTTTTCGGGTTCGGGGGACGCCGGTGCGGGACGGGCTTGGAAAGGTGACGCGGATCGCAGGAAGCTTAATCGATATATCAAAACGCAAGGAGGCGGAAAGGCAGCTAGCAGAGGAGAGACACCTCATCGAAACCCTGCTGGATAACATTCCCATGAATGTGTATTTGAAAGATCAGGAGTCTCGCTTCGTCATGGCAAACTTACCGACAGCCAAAAAGATGGGTTTTAGTTCAGCTAAGGATTTGATCGGTAAATCAGATGCTGATTTTTTCAGCGATGAACACGCAAGAAATGCTCGTTTAGTTGAGAAGGAAATAATGGCTTCGGGTGGTGGCGTCGAGGATTTGACGGAACATGAGAAGTGGAACGATCGCGAAGACACATGGGTTAAGAGTACGAAGCATGCATGGATCGGCCATGATGGCCAAGTGAGGGGAACTTTCGGAGCAACTATTGATATCTCTGAATTGATTAGGACTCGTGAAGCTCAGGAAAAGGTGACCTCGCAACTTAATGCACAAAATCACTTAATCGAAGAGGAACGAGAAAGGCTACGCCTTGTTATTGATAGTGTGCCTTTGCACGTTTACTTTAAGAATTGTGATCATGAATTTGTGATCGCGAATCAGGCGATTGCAGAGTGGTGTGGGTTTAGCTGTCCGGAGGAGCTTTATGATAAGTCGGACCGGGATATTTTTTCCGAAGAACACTGGAGCAAGACTGAAGCCGATGAGAAACAGATCATGCAATTGGGTGTGGCAATCGCGGGGGAGATTGAGAAAGAGATTTGGGGGGGAGAAAAGGAGACTTGGGTGATGACATCAAAGTATCCTTGGTGTGACAGTGAGGGAGATGTCGTGGGGACTTTTGGGGTCTCAAGCGACATTTCTGATTTGATGCAGGCGCAGTCGGATCTCCGGAAGCTCGCTGCAACCTACGAAAGAAAAAATCGGGAGATGGCCGAAGAGCTAGAGTTAGCGAGGGAAGTGCAGCAGGCGCTTTTGCCTGACAAATTTCCGACAGTTTTTGGGGGGGGAGCGACCATGAATTTTTTCCGTCTTTATGAGCCAGCTCGCCTGTTGACAGGTGAGTTTTTTGAGGTTCTACCTCTTGCGCCGGATCGGGTTGGTTTTTTAATGGGTGAGGTTTCTGATAAGGGTGTAAGCTCGGCCCTAATCGTTTCGATGTTACGAGGATTGATCGAGAAGGAGGTTGCCTCAGCCGGAGACGCAGGGAATTTTTTGACGGGGATAAATGTGGGACTGTCTCACTTATTGTTGGGCTCGGGGCGTGAGACTAAGGTGACCGCGTTTTATGGATTAGTGGATTTGACAAAAGGAGAGATTCAACTTTCGATTGCGGGACACGTGAATCCGATTGCAGTTTTTGACGATGGGGTTCGCCAGCTCGTGCCGCCGGTTCATGCTTGCGGACCGGCTTTAGGCATTGCTGAAAATAATAGCTATGGAATGGTTTCGGCGCCGTTATCAGGATTCCGGAGGTTGATTTGTTTTACCGAGGGATTCCAGAATACGAGTAACGTCGAGGGTGAGCAATTCGGAGTAACGCGGATGCTAGAAGAGGTTGAGCGAGGTGGTGATTTAGACCGTGTAATGGAAAGACTTGCAGAGTCAGTAAAGAATTTTGGAGGGTCTCAGGAATTTAAAAATGCAATTTGTCTGTTGGGATGGGAGATCACGAGATGAGTTTGGAAGAGGAGAGACTTGATTTGGCTCTCAAGGCCTCGAATGAGGGGATTCTTGATTGGGATCTTCAGACCGGGGACATCTACTATTCTAATCGTTTGCTCGGATTTTTGGGCTATGGGCGTTTTGGGGCGCCAAACATCTTAGAGAAACCGGAGAAACACGTGCATCCCGAAGATTTAGCACGGTTGACTCGGAAGCTGAATCGAGTCCTGTATCGAGGTGGGAAGTTATTTGCAGATGAGGCAAGAATTCGCACAAACTCGGGTGAGTGGAAATGGTTTAGAGCAAGGGCTTTACCATTGCGGGATGACGATGGAAACTTGATGCGCTTGGTAGGAAGCTTAATCGATATTTCAAAGCGACGCTTTGCGGAGAAGGCTCTGGCCGAGGAACGCAAGATGATCGATTTGATCTTAGATCGGGTCCCCATAAATGTTTATTTCAAGGACAAGAATTCACGCTTTATGCGGGCAAATCGGTCAACTGCTCAACGCGTGGGAGCTGGAACGATTGCGAATTTGATCGGGAAAAGGGATCACGATTTCTTTGAAAAGGAGCATGCTGATTTATCGCGTGCTCGAGAGCTTGAAATTATGGAGACGGAGGTTGGTCAGGAGGAGAAGTTGGAGCACGAGATCTGGGGGGACGGGCATGAGTCGTGGAGTTTGGTGACCAAGAAAGTGTGGCGGGGATTGAACGGCGAGTTACTTGGAACTTTTGGTCTAACCCATGATGTGACTGAGCTAATCGAAACTGAGCGGAACCTAGAGCAGATTGCGGAGAAATTGAGGGTGGTTAATCAGGAAATTAGTGAAGAACGCCACCTTCTGCGGCTAGTAATTGATAATATGCCGGTGTTTGTTTACTTTAAAGACTTGGATTCAAACTTCGTTTTGGTGAACCAAAGAATGGCAGACCTTGTGGGAGCTAAATCTCCGGATGAGGCGGTGGGCAAAAGTGATAGTCACTTTTTTGGAGAAAAGCTGGTCCGGGAATCGATCCGGGATGAACGGGAAATCATGGCTACCGGCAAGCCTGTGGTGAGGAAGCTCGAAGAAATATCCTGGAAGGATGACCATGTTTCTTGGGCCGTGTCTTCAAAATATCCGTGGTATTTGCCGGACGGAACTTTACGGGGAATTTTTGGAGTTTCTTCGGACGTTACCAAGTTGATTGAAACAAAGCAACAGCTTGAAAATATTACAAGGATTTTGGGACGTCAGAATGATGCTCTTGAAGAGCAGTTGGGGTTGGCGCGCGAGATTCAGCAGGCGGCTTTGCCTAGTGTAATTCCGTCTATTGCGTATCGTAAAAGTGGGCGGACCGCGGATTTTCATCATCGTCATCAACCGGCTTCTCATCTAGCAGGAGACTTCTTTGAGGTGATTCCGCTGGGTCAAGGTAAGGCGGGGTTTTTTGTTTGTGACGTTATGGGGCACGGCGTGCGTTCGGCACTGATTGTTTCGATGTTGCGTGGTTTACTTGAAAAGCAGGGAGAGGCTCTGGGAGATCAGCCAGGGGCGTTTTTAGAGGGGTTGAACGACGGATTGTCCCACCTACTCGAAAGAACTAGTCAATTGATTTTTGCGACCGCAATTTATGGTTATGTGGACTTAGAACGTGGTGAGCTGAAAATCGCTTCAGCCGGTCATCCGAATCCCATTGTGAGCCGGAATGGAGTGATTGAAATTTTAGAATTGGGATCTGAGGCTCAAGGTCCTGGATTGGGAATGGTCCCAGAATTCAAATTTCCTGAAATGTGTCTTCCGGTGGAATCTCTGGATGGAATTTGGACCTTTACCGATGGCCTCTTTGAGGTTCTGGGTGTTGATGGGCAGGAGTTTGGCGTAGCCAGAATGTGTGAAGCGCTCCAGAGTGGGGATCAAACAATGGACGCAATCGACCGAGTAGTGAACGCCGCTGTTAATTTTGCAGCTGACAAGGTTTTTGAGGATGATCTCTGTGTTTTGGGTATCGATTTTGGGCACAGGGCTTGAGATCGCTAATATCTGTGATATTGGACCTCCATCTTGAGTGAAAGAATTGCGATCCTAACTTCCGG
>CESO01031301.1_pt1 | contig 60212 bp, 47 predicted proteins | sample 356341 | NCBI WGS metagenome assembly CESO01 (sample SAMEA2621812, study PRJEB7988) | marine metagenome | biome: marine biome (ENVO:00000447); feature: deep chlorophyll maximum layer (ENVO:xxxxxxxx); material: "saline water (ENVO:00002010), including plankton (ENVO:xxxxxxxx)" | depth 35 m | reverse complement strand
AATCATAATCATGTTAATATTTTTACTCTACTTCATTTTTAAAAACCTGAATCCTAGAGTAAAAATTTGGCCTTTTTTGATCTTCCTAATTATTTCTATCGGATTTTCATTCTCTGTAGATTACATCTTTGACAATGTGTTTCAACAGCGTCACCGTGACAGAATTAATATTGTACTGGGAAAAGAAATCGATACACAAGGAGTGGGTTATAACATTAATCAATCCAAAATTGCGATTGGTTCGGGAGGATTTAAGGGTAAAGGGTTTTTGGAGGGAACACAAACCAAAGGAGATTTTGTTCCCGCACAACATACTGACTATATCTTCAGTACCATTGGAGAGGAATGGGGTTTTATAGGAAGCTTTTTTCTAATTTTTCTTTTTTGTTTGCTCATTTTCAGAATCATATTACAGGCTGAAAAACAAACCAACAAGTTTCGAAGGGTATACTCTTATGGGACGGGCGGATTAATATTCACCCATTTTTTTATCAATATCGGGATGTCTTTAGGAATGATTCCCACAATTGGCATTCCGCTGCCTTTTATCAGTTATGGAGGTTCGAGTATATTGGCCTTCAGCATCATGGTTTTTATCCATCTAAATTTCGATGCCAATCGGCTCAATGACTGGTAAGCTCAATGCTTTACATCCAAAATATCCCTCAGGCTGTTCCCCAACGTCATAAATGCCAAAACCAAGCTCATGATGGCCAATCCGGGCAACAAGGTTAAATATGGTTTCCCCAACAGCAAATACCTGAAGTGATCTTTTACCATCCCCCCCCAACTGGGCACGGGAGGTTGGGCCCCTATCCCCAAAAAACTCAATCCACTTTCAATCAGTATTGCACTGGCAAAATTGGCCGCCGAGATAACGATCAGAGGAGGGATAAGTAATGGGAGAATATGATGCCATATGATTCGTGTTTTACCATAACCCAGTGTCTGAGCAGCTTTGACAAAGGTTTTCTCTTTTAGGGTCAAAACCTGACCTCTAACAACCCGCGCCACTTCCACCCACATGGTTAAGCCCACAGCAATAAAAACTTGCCAAAAACCGCGCCCTAAAGCTAATGTAATAGCAATGACCATTAACAAGGTGGGAATAGACCAAAAAACATTGATCAACCAAACAATACCTTTATCCAAATAGCCTCCAAAAAACCCGGCCAAGGCCCCCAGAATAACCCCTATCAACAACGAAATAAATACTGCAATAAAACCGATAGAAAGCGAAATCCGTGACCCAATGATCAAGCGACTCAACAAGTCTCTGCCGTATTTATCTGTTCCCAATAAAAATTTTTTCTCCACTAAGTATTGTTTTCTAAAGCTTGATTCAGAATGGAGAGTTTGGAGTTTTGATGCCTCTACAAACTCATAGTAATCCGATGGGGAACCATAGGGTTGAATCTCTATGCCATCGGTTTGGAATTTGTAATCTTGTATTGGAATTTCAGCCCTGTTATTTACTTCACCTAAAAAAAAAGACTTCTGGTTGGAAAGGGAATTTTCGGTGGGAAGTATCAACATATCGACCTTAAAACCGGGAGGGTTGGAATGAATAGACAAATGCATTTGATTGGCATTGGAAGTACTGTCAGGAGCAATTTGATAAGCAAAAGTTGCTACCACAATCAACAGAAGTATATAGATGGTACTAAAAACTGCCCACAGGTCTTTCAGAAATTTTTTGTAGACTATGGTCCCCCTCAAAACATCAATATTACTTTTTTATCTGAGCTACAGGAAAATTGTCAAGGTTGATGTTCAAATCTTCCAAAATGCTCACTGCTTCCGAGATATAAAAATCTTTTTGTAAGGTTTCAACCCATCTGTCCTTTCTCTCTTTGACCACCACATCAGTGAGAACTCCCGAATCCGGCATCCACTGAAAGGTCAAATCTGATTTGTAATCTTTGAGTACACTAAATTTGTCGGATATTTTTTTGTTGGTCTCCTGTTCTGTTAAGTAATCCTCATAGTTAAGGGTATAGACATAGTCATCCTGTTGAGCCTCTATCCTCCTGGCCTGTTGCTCCATAAGCTGCATATAAGGATTGTCTTTTAATCTATTGGCACTCTGACTCAATGCATATTGATAGTTGGCTTGATTTCCCCATTGCTTGTAGGAAGCAGATTCAATACTGTCCCAAGTCAAAGGATTTTCTTGGTTTTTTTCACCAATATCAATATAAGAATATTGATTTTTTAGAATGATATCACTTCGCACACCTTCCAATTGTGTAGAACCTCCGTTGATGCGGTAAAACTTATCGGTTGTAATTTTAACAGCCCCCAGATCGCCATGTGTTCCCCCCGAAATAATTCGATTCAAGTCAATCACATTTTGTACGGTTCCTTTTCCAAAAGTTTGTTTACTCCCCAAAATGATAGCTCTTTTGTAATCTTGAAGTGCAGCCGCTAAAATTTCGGATGCCGAAGCCGAAAATTCATTGACCATTATGACCAATGAACCATCCCAAACAATGGAAGGGTCTTCATCTCGTAGAATCTCCTTGGCACCGCCAGTACTTTTTACCTGAACTACGGGACCTTGATCAATAAAAAATCCAGTTATATCAACAACGGTCTTTAGTGATCCTCCACCATTGTTCCTCAAGTCCATTATAATGCCGCTAACATTTCTTTTTTTGAGGGCCTGTAATTCTTTTTTGACATCGCTGGCGGCATTTCTACTTTTTTGATCTTTGAAATCAATATAGAATTTAGGCAACTGAATGAGGCCATAAATTTTTCTATTTTTTTGGATGATCGTTGATTTGGCATAGGACTCTTCCAACTCTACTACATCCCTGTTTATGACTACTTCCTCTATGATACCGCTCACTTTTCTGACGGTCAAAAACACCTGAGTTCCCTTTGGACCTTTAATCAACTTAACCGCATCACTCAAACGCATGGGGCCAATTTCTACGGCATCTTCGTCTTTTTGAGCCACCTTGAGAATGACATCACCAACCTCAAGCGCTTTAGCTTTCCAAACAGGGCCTCCAGCAATGACCTCTACGATTTCTACCACCTGATCTTTCTTTTGCAATCGCGCACCAATACCCTCAAACTTTCCTGAAATATTTTGATCAAACTTCTCTTTATCGTCCGGAGCAAAATAGTTGCTATGGGGATCAAACTCAAGTGTTATGGAATTGACATAAATCGAAAACCAGTCCTTTCGTTCAACCTCATCGAAAATCTCAAAATAGTTTTCAATGTTTTCCTTTGTCTTTAATCTGGCTTCTTCCTCCAATACAATATTTGACTTTATATGGAAGGTGCTGTCCTTTTCTTTTTCAAAATCTTGCTGTTCTAACAAATCTGAGTAATATTCTAAAGTAGAAAGTTTAAACCTTTTTCGCCAAAGTTCTTTAAGACCGTTTAAGGTTCTGGCATAGGGAATCTCCTCAAAATTGAGATCAATAGAATCCTTGACACTAAAATCAAAAGGATCAACTAACAAATCCCCATAAAATTCTTTTACCTGTCCCATACGCGCAATCAAGCGGTCGTATGTCAAATTGAAAAACGAAACATCAGCCACTCTGATTTGATCATCAATTTCGTCTTTATACCTTTCGAAATTATTGATGTCGGATTGAAGGAAAAATCGGTGTTGTCCATCAATGCCCTGAATGAAGTTGTTAAAAACTTGCTCTGAAAAAGTATCATCAATGTCTTTGGGATCATAATGACCTCTTTGCATTACATAAGTAATGACCTCGATTAGTAATTTATCTTTATCCGGATTGTCTAAATACCCAGAAGAACTTACAAATAGAATGAGCGCAAATATACCTACGACAAATGTTCCAACAAGCCTCATAAAAATTGTATTAAAAGGTAAATTTAACTAAAAACCCCTTATTAAGCCCAAACCCTAAAAAACTTTTTGTTGGTGCTAAATTAACATTGAGGGGTTAATATTTTTTAAATTTACAAACTATTAAAAATTCATGGAGAAAAAACCCCTCATACTCGTAACTAATGACGATGGAATTACAGCTCCAGGTATAAGAAAATTGATTGAAGTAATGAACGAGATTGGGGAGGTCATTGTAGTCGCTCCCGACAGTCCACAATCAGCGATGGGTCATGCCATTACCATTAACTCCCCACTACATTGTACAAAAATCGATGTCAAAGAAGGTACTCACTCAGAATACAGTTGTTCGGGAACACCCTCAGACTGTGTAAAACTGGCGGTCAATGAAATATTAGACCGAAAACCCGACCTTTGTGTTTCTGGAATCAATCACGGATCCAATTCCTCCATCAATGTAATTTACTCCGGAACCATGAGCGCAGCCGTCGAGGCCGGGATTAAGGGAATACAAGCCATTGGGTTCTCATTGTTGGATTATCGCTGGGGTGCCGATTTTGATGCCATCAGAAACTACGTTAAGAAAATCACAGTGAGTGCTTTGGAAAATAAAATCCCCTCCAATGTTGTTTTAAATGTTAACTTCCCGAAACTATCCGAGAAAAATATAAAAGGCATCAAAATTTGTCGACAGGCCAAGGCCTATTGGGTAGAGGAATTTGACAAAAGAACCAACCCCATGGGACTGGATTATTACTGGCTGACAGGTAAATTCGTCAATGAAGACAAGGGAGAAGATACCGACGAATGGGCACTGAGTCAAGGCTATATCTCGGTAGTCCCAACAGAATTTGACCTTACGGCTCATCACGCCATACAACGATTAAATACATGGAATTTTGAAAAATAAAGAACTTTATCAGGGAATAATTGCAAGTTTTTTTGCCAGTTCAAGTGCGATGATTTTTATCCTACTCTATTTTTCAGAGGGCCCCATTGAAGAGGCCATTTACTCTTTGTTCAAACAGAAAAAGCTAGGGGGACTCATCAGTATGGGTGCGCTAATTAATTTGCCATTATTCTTTTTGGGGATGCAAAAGAGAAAAACAAATTTTGCCAAGGGTGTAATGATTACCTCCATTGTTATCGTCCTTATGGTAGCGACGCTTAAAATCATATAAATTGAAATATTACATCATTGCCGGCGAAGCTTCCGGTGATCTTCACGGATCAAAATTGATGGAGGCTTTGAAAGAGAAAGATGACAAGGCCCAAATTCGCTTCTGGGGAGGGGACTTGATGCAACAAGCTGGTGGTGTGTTGGTGAAGCATTACAAAATACTAGCTTTTATGGGTTTTTGGGAGGTCATCACCCATTTGGGAACTATTTTAAAAAATATCAAATTTTGTAAAAAAGACATCTCCCAATTTCAACCAGACGTCATCATTTATATCGACTATCCCGGGTTCAACCTCAGAATCGCAAAATGGGCCAAACAACAAGGATTTAAAAATCACTTTTACATCAGCCCACAAGTTTGGGCTTGGAAAGAAAATAGAGTCCATCAGATGAAAAAAGATCTAGATGCACTCTACGTGATTCTTCCTTTTGAAAAAGATTTTTTTGAAAATAAACACCAATTCAAAGTGGAGTTTGTGGGACACCCCATACTGGACACCCTATCCAAAAGAAAAAAATCAAAGGACTTTATCAAACATAATGAATTGTCAGATAAAACCAATCTCATAGCAGTATTGCCAGGGAGCAGAAAGCAAGAGATTAAAAAAATGTTACCCATTTTTTTAAAGGTGTCTGCCCTATTTCCTCAACATGAATTTGTCCTCGCTGGAGCTCCAGGCATCGACCTTGAGTGGTATCAAGAATTCTTTGGCGAGGAAAAGATCAAAATTGTCAAAAACAAAACCCACGAACTACTTTTACATGCCAAGGCCGCATTGGTTTCTAGTGGAACGGCTACATTAGAAACGGCCCTGCTCAATGTCCCACAAGTGGTTTGCTACCGCAGTAGTTTTTTGACCTATCAAATTGCTAAATGGATCGTTAAATTAAAATACATCTCTCTGGTCAACCTTATTTTGGATCGCGAAGTTGTTAAAGAACTCATTCAAAAGGAATTCAATGTAAGGGAAGTAGCCCAGCACTTGGAATACGCGCTTTCCGAAATGGGGCAGAAAAAACTCAAGCAGGACTACGAAGAACTGCGAACCATTCTCGGTGCAGGAGGTGCCAGTAAAAAAACAGCACAACACATCATCAACGCATTGTTTTATTTGAACAATGGGAAAACTCAAAAATTAATCAATTGAGGTTGCTGTATAAACACAACTAAATATTATCGCTCACCACTAACCTATAAAACTGACGCTCTACAGTCCGGAAAAAATTACTGAGAAAGATCAATTTTTGATTGATTTCAAAAATGAATATCCCATAGACACCCTACAAATCGAAGCTTTCAAAAATACTTTTATCACAAAAGAATTACGCCTGTTGATTTTGGACGAAAAGGCCATTTACAACATCACCCATTTTGAGCCATCACATCTTTTGATATCTAATGACCCCGTGGCCAATCTGGATCGTGTATTGGCTCAGATTCATCCCAAAATGGTGTTTGCTGAAGGCAGTGACCCGCCTTGGAGTGTTTCACGATGGAAAAAAGTTGTCAGAAAAGCAAGGTTCCGTTTGTGAGCCTCAGAGAATATGGAGCCTACCCGATCAACCTCTAAACTTAGGTCTAAAGTTCTTGCGATACTTTTCAAAATCATCAGGCTTACTAAAAATCATATAATCCCCTTGCTTGATCATTTTGAGATAAAGTTCGATCTGTTGCGGATTTTGATAGCCTACCAATGGGGTTATCAAATCACCCGTTTCACTGACAAAAATGACCGTTGGATAACCTGTGACTCCAAGGAATTGAGTGAACTGATGGGTTGCGTTTCTTCCTCTTCTATTAGAGTCGTAATTGGGATTGGTAAAAGTATTCCCAAAGTAACTGATGGTTTCTTCCCCCTCGGCGTTGAATTTCACGGCGTAAAAATGTTTGGAGATATAAGCCGCTACATCCCGATTTTGAAAGGTTTTTTTATCCATCAATTTACAAGGCCCACACCAATCAGTATAAACATCGATAATGATTTTTTTGGGATTATTTCTCTGTGCCTCAATGGCCTCACCAAAAGTCATCCACTCAATGGCTTGGGCATGAACCCAAAAACCACTTAGGCAAAAAACAACAAATAAATATCTAATATTCATGGTAATCAAACAGTTTTTTCACTTAAATCCTCTGCCCCATGCGAAAGGCGTTTTAGAGGTTTTAGAATAGCAATGACCAAAAGACCAAACAATGTACAGAAGACAAAGATTCCTGTAAAAGTTGCCTTTTCTCCATTATCTCCAGCATTCTCCCCTATATTGGCTGCCAGCTTATTTCCCAAACCTGAAGCAGCAAAATACAAACCCATCATCAAGGCAGCATATTTTTCAGGAGCCAACTTAGTAATGTAAGACAAAGATACGGGAGAAGCGCACAACTCGCCCACCGTATGAAACAAATAGGCCAACACCAACCAATGCATTGATGAATAACCCATAAACTCATATTCTGAAGCGGCAAAACGCATGAATAAAAATCCAAATCCCATAATCATAATACCCACGGCTATCTTAAAAATGGCAGAAGCTTCCTTTCCTTTGGATTTGATCCGCATCCATATTCCCCCTACAAATACCGCAAGGGTGATAATAAAAAAGGCATTGAGCGCCTGAAACCAAGAGGCAGGAATTTCAAAGCCCATCAGCATCCGATCCGTCTTCTGCTTGGCATATAAATTCATCAGTCCGCCGGCCTGTTCAAAGGCCCCCCAAAAAATGATAATCATCATAAATGAGATCAACAGCACCTTGACCCTGTCTTTTTCTATAGGGGTTAATTTTTTTTGTTGCAATTCCTTTTTTTCCTTCGTCGAGCGTTTTTTCAATTCCCCAACCCCAACGAGATATTTTTGACCGAAAAAATAGGTGATTTGACCGATCAACATCCCCACAGCAGCAAGTCCAAAGCCATAGTGCCAATTGTAAGTTTCTCCAACCCAGCCACAAAATAGCGGAGCCAAAAATGCACCCAAATTGATGCCCATATAAAAAATATAAAATCCGAGGTCTCTTCTTTCATCTCCTTTGGAGTATAGTCCCCCTACCATACTGGAAATATTGGGTTTGAGCCCTCCTACTCCCATAACGATGAATGCACAGCCGATGTAGAAGCTCAACTCACTGTCGAAAGCCAAAATTCCATGACCCAAGCAAAGCAAAATACCCCCCAGCATGACCATCTTTTTTTGACCCAATAAATTATCTGCAATCCATCCTCCCGGGATGGCGGCTAAGTAGACCAACATGGTGTACCAACCATAGAGCCATAAAGCCTCTTCATTCGTCCATCCAAAACCGGGATTCTGACTTGTGGTCTCCGCCACCAAAAAAATGGTAAACAAGGCCCGCATCCCATAATAGGAAAAGCGTTCCCATAATTCGGTAAAAAACAAAACAAATAATCCGGCAGGGTGACCCCAAAAGGTTTTTTCACCGGGTACATTCAGATAAGATTCAGCCATAAATCAATAAAGATTTTAGTTTTAAAGTTACTCATTTTATAGGAGAGTGAAATTTTGGAACCTACTCAACCCCCAGAATTAAAAAAAATAGAATGATGTATCTTTAGGCATTCCTGAAAAGATCAATATGTCAAAGAAAGTCGAGGGTTTTTCCAAACTATCCAAAGCAGAAAAAATAAATTGGATCACCCAAATGCATTTTGAGGATAGCCAAAAAGCCAATGAGATTCTTTCTACCTACAATCACAGCGATGAGAAGGTTCAAAAACGTCACGACGAGTTCATTGAAAACCCCATTGCCAACTATTACCTTCCTTTGGGCGTAGCCCCCAACTTTGTAATCAACGGTGAGGAATACACCCTCCCTATGGCCATAGAAGAGAGTTCTGTAATAGCTGCCGCATGCAATTCCGCAAAATTTTGGGCCTCCAGAGGAGGGTTCAAAACTCAAATTCTGGGAACCCAAAAAATAGGACAAATTCACTTTTTATTTGATGGAAAAGCGACGCAACTGCAATCTTTTTTTGAAGAGAAAAAACAAATACTCATTGACAGTACCTCCTCACTAACGGCCAACATGCGTCAGCGGGGTGGAGGAATTCTCGATATCCAACTCAAAGACAAATCGAATTTAATAGAAGACTACTATCAATTGCACCTCACTTTTGACACGGTAGACTCCATGGGTGCTAATTTCATCAATTCCTGCCTCGAACAGATCGCCAAAACATTACAATCACTGGCATCAGATCACAAAGCGTTTTTGAATGATCAAAACACTTTAGAGGTCATTATGAGCATCCTTTCCAATTATGTTCCCCAATGCTTGGTGCAAGCAGAGGTGCGATGTGCTGTAGGAACACTCGAAGATTCGGCCGGAATGTCGGGTATGCAATTTGCCCAAAAATTTATCCAAGCCCTAAAAATTGCTCAAAAAGAACCTTATCGGGCTGTGACCCACAACAAAGGAATTATGAACGGTATTGATGCTGTGGTCATTGCTACCGGAAATGACTTCAGAGCAGTAGAAGCAGGTGTACATGCCTATGCTGCTCGGGAGGGTGTTTACTCCAGTCTGAGCCATGCTTTTTTGGAAGGTGATGAATTTGTTTTCCAACTCAAATTACCTCTGTCTCTTGGAACTGTGGGAGGGCTTACCCAATTGCACCCCATGGTGAAATGGTCCATGGAGTTGTTGGGCAACCCCAATGCCAAAAATCTGATGGAAATTGTCGCTGTAGCCGGTTTGGCACAAAACTTCGCTGCCGTTAGATCTTTGATCACCTCAGGAATCCAAAAAGGCCATATGAAAATGCACTTGCTCAACATTCTCAATCAACACCAAGCCTCGGCCGATCAAAAAGAAAAAGCCTTAGAATTTTTCAAAACACATACAGTCACTTTTAGTGCAGTAACCGATTTTTTAAAATCCAATCCCTGATCCCCATGACCAAATACTACAGCCACGGAAAACTCTTACTCACAGGAGAATACATGGTTTTGAGAGGTGCTGAAGCATTGGCCATACCTTCCAAAATGGGGCAGTTATTGGAGTTTGAATCCAATGATTCAAAAACCCTTAAATGGGAAAGTTGGGATCACAAAAATCAGCTGTGGTTCAGCGCTTCTTTGGATATATTGAATTTTAGCATTTCGGATACCAGCGATGCCGATATTGCCTCAAGGTTGGTACAAATCTTTAAAGCCGTGCGGGCTCAAAACAAGGATTTTTTAAAGGAAACCGGAGGAAGAGTGAAAACCCATTTGGAATTTGACCGCCATTGGGGATTGGGTACCTCCTCAACATTGATTTCCAACTTGGCCCAGTGGTCTCAAACCAATCCCTATACCCTTCTCCAAAACAGCTTTGGGGGCAGTGGTTATGACATTGCCTGTGCGACCGCCAAAAGTCCACTGATCTACCGAAAAGACCCATCAGACCCCCATATTGAAACATGTGAATTTGATCCCCCTTTCAAATCCAACTTATACTTTGTCTATCTCAACCAAAAGAAAAACAGCAGGGAGGCCGTTGCGCAGTTTAAAAAACAAAACATCAGTGAAGAACAAATTGCTTATACCTCAAGGTTGACAAGGGCAATAATCAAGGCCAATACATTGGGTGAGTTTGAACAAATACTCAACGAACACGAAAGTTTTATCGCAAAAATTTTAGGGGTACTTCCTGTCAAGGAAAAACAATTTCCCGATTTTCGGGGAGCGATCAAAAGTCTGGGAGCATGGGGTGGAGACTTTATTTTGGCCACAGGAGACAAGCAAACATCGAAATACTTCAAAAAAAAAGGTTTTGATGTTGTGATCAATTATAAAGAAATGCTAAGCTAGTAGTAGAGCTGACGGTTGTCTTCAATCTCTGCACTAGAGCGAAGTGCCTCATAAATCGAATTGTTGATCCTCATGTTCTCCTCGTTTTGCAATGCGTTGGCATAAGCCCTGTAGCTTTCCATCTCTTCAGCAATTTCTTTGGAGATCACTTCGATCATGTATACCCCACTGTTGCCTTTGATCAAGGCCGAAGTTTTATTGAGTTCCAATGCAAAAGCAGTTCCAATCACATAGGGTTCGGTTCCTGCACCGGCTATAACTGTATTTTCTTGGGTCACTGCCGAAGCGGTTTCAATTTCCTTATCGGTAGCACTGGCGAAAGCATCTAAAGATTTTTTGTCGGCATGTGTTTTTAACAAATAAGCCGCCTTTTTCTCTTTCAGCATCTCTTGGATTACTTCAAACTTGACCGACTCAACATTGACTGTTCCTTTGGGGGTAATCCCGGACAATTGGGCGACTACATAGCCGCCATTGGTCATACTGAATCTTTTGATGTCGCCCACTTCAGTCTCATCATTAAACAACCACTGAACCAAGTTTCTTTGACGTGGTAAATCGGGGAGGTTTTCGTCCAAAAGGTTTACTTTTTGAACAAACTTTACATCATAATCATAATTATTGGCAACCGTATCCATCTGTTCGGTTTTGATGCTTTCCATCTCGAACTGAGTTGTTTTTTGAAAAACACCGTTGGAAGTTTCCTCAGAAGGAACAATCTCTTTGACTACATCGGCTGTTAGAACCACATCTTCCTTGTCGGTGACTTTGATGACGTGAAAACCAAACTCAGTTTCCACCAATCCGATTTTTCCAACTCTGGAACGGTCACAGAAATCAAAAAACTTATCGGTCATCATACCCTCTTGGAAAAAACCTAAATCTCCTCCTTGGGTTTTTGAAGGACCATCGGAGTTTTCGCTGGCCAATTGGGCAAAGTCATCGGGATTTCTTCGCGCTTTACGATACAAATCTTGGGCCAGCTTTTTGGCTTCCTCATTGCTTCTTGTAATGTCAGGGTTGGCTCTTGTAGCACCTACAAAAGCGACCAATATATGACTTGCTTTGATGGCACCCCCTTTTTTACGATCTAAAAAACGAGAAATTTTCAATTGATTGCTGTCCTTATAAGGTCCAAAAACATCACCAGGATTAAGGCCAAATAGAATATCTGCATATTCACTGGCTAAAATTCCTTTGGTTTTGTAAATGGAGTCGAAAGCAGTTTCAGAATACTGCTCAATAAAATCAGTTATATTTTCGGTGGTGGCCAAGCCCTCAATGGTATCGGTTAACTTGGACACATCATTGTACTCAATCCTTTGGTTTTTGAGTTTTTCCAAATCCGCTCGAATTTGATTTTCGTCAGCCTCTGATGCTACTTCGTCAAAAATCACATAACGAACACTTCTGCTCATTTCGGTCTCGTAATTCTCTTTTGTTTTATTGATGTATTGCTTGATGTCGGCATCTGATATTTTAAAAAGACTGTCTGGTACTTCTCCATAGGGCATCCTGACGAACTTGAGATTGACCTTGTCATTTTGGATGTGATAAGCGTTTTTGCCTTCCAATTCCGTAAATCCGGTGCTGGACTTTATCAAATCGTAATAGATTTTTTCCTTGGCCATACCGACAATATTCTCCTCTTGAAGTTTCCAGTTGTCATATGCCTGAGGGTTTTCAACCCGCATTTGGTTGATGTAGTCTGTAAATATTCCAAAATCAAAAAAACCTGTCTCGTTTTGAAATCTGGGGTCTTGGACAATTGTTTGATTCTGCATCAAAATCATTTCGATCTGTTGCTTCCCGGCATCAATTCCCAAACGCTCGAATTCTTGTCTGAAAATGGTCGCCCTTACCAATTGATCCCAAACAGAATTTACGGCCTGCATGGTTGATATATTATAGTTTCTCTCGGTATTCTCGACCAATTGTCTGTAGAAAGTCAATTCAATCTCTTCGTCATTGACAACTGCTATTGGGTCACTGGGACTAGCGGCTGCGGAATTCCCATCGAAAACTCCAGAAATTACGAATGCAAACAATGCCATACCTATCACCAGAATAAGAAATACGGAACGCTGTCTAATTTGACCTAATACTGCCATATCATTTTTTTTGAGTCGGATGCGAAAATACGATTTCCTTTTTGATTATGAAAAAGAATCGCTTTGTTATTTAGGGAGTTACAGCAGGTTATATGCTGCTCATGACAGGCATAAAATCATTACTGATCATCTTTGACTTTGAGGATTACTCTTTCAATTTTTGTAGAGGAGACGTCTTTGATTTCAAACTGGTAGTTTTCGATTTCAATCAGTGTTCCTTTGGCGGGGATTTCCTCTTTCAGATATACGATCAATCCACCCAGTGTTTCATAAAATTCGTTTTCGGGCAGGTTTATATCATAATTTTGGTTAATGTAGTCAACCTCCAATCGGGCAGAAAACTCAAATAAGCCCTCATCAATTTGTTTTTCGAAAAGGGCGATTTGATCGTGTTCGTCTTCAATTTCACCAAAAAGCTCTTCGATGATGTCTTCGACGGTAATAATCCCCGAAGTTCCACCATATTCGTCCAATACCACTGCAATACTCTTGCGTTGTTTGGTCAATAATTTTAGTACTTCACTGATCTTCATGGTCTCGGGAACAAAAGCCACAGGAAGTAATATTTTTTTGATATTCGTAGGTTTTTTGAACATCTCAAAGGCGTGGATATAGCCCAAAATATCATCAATAGAATCCTCAAAAACGGGGATTTTAGACAAACCACTGGAGGTGAAAAGCTTTTTTATATCGGATAGTGAAGCCGTAATTTCAGTGGCAACAACTTCTGTTCTTGGAACCATGGCCTCTCGCACTTTTACCTCCGAAAAGTCCAGTGCATTTTGGAAAATCTGTATCTCACTGTCTACGCTGTCCATATCTTTGGTCGACTCCAGTTGCTCCTCTATATAATTGCCCAACTCAATTTTAGAAAAAGTCAATTGAACCTGATCCCCTTTGGTCTTAAAAAACTTCATCAAAATAAAGTCTGATAACTTGATAATCATAAAAGTTATGGGGGAAAAAAAAGCATAGAAGAAGGCAGTGGGAAAGGCAAAAACCTTCATCAAACCATTAGAAAATTGTTGGAAAAAAACTTTGGGAAGAAACTCTGCCGTAAGCAAAATGATAATCGTAGATATGATTGTTTGAATAAAAACAATTCGAATGCTGATGGCACCCCCCAGTAGCGTCTCCGGAAAAAACAATTGCAAAATACGGTCGCCCATAAATATTCCATAGATGACTAATGATATATTGTTACCCACCAACATGGTGGCAATGAATCGAGAGGGGTTTTTGGTAATGAAGTTTAAAAACTTGGCATTAAAACCGGTCTGCTGCTTTTCTATTTCTAAATAAATCTTGTTGGCCGATACAAAGGCGATTTCCATCCCGGAAAAAAAGGCGGAGAGAATCAGGCAAATAAGAATGACAAAGTCGGAAATAATCATTGAGAGGAATTTCCCCTTTTGTTAAACTTTTTTCTGTAGTGTCTTCTGAAGAGTGCCATAAATACTGAAAGAAGGGCAAATCCGATAAAAATATACGCCTTTTGTCGGTTGCCGCTCCATTGATTGTATGATTCATAGGTAGCCACTACCGCAATTACCCAATATAAGATTTCAGAGATTTTATAACTTTTCATCGACAATTAACGAGTCTTGTTGTTCTTCCACTACCATGGAACCGGTTAGCTTTCCTGTATTAAATTTACTAAATTCTTTATTGGTATCCAATCGTATGGCATCCATATCGTAATTCACATTTTCGAAAGTGAAGGGTTGTTCTGTAAAAAGCCACTCTTTTTCGGAATCCCAATACATCTGATCGGTCTCTAACCGAGAGCCATCATGCGATAAAAGCACCACATTCCCTTGAAGGTCAACTATTTTAGTCTGGTTGTAGAGTATTCCATAATCGGCAACTAGGGTGTTTTCCTCGTTTTTATTGTTGAAAAATATAATTTTCAGGCCTTCGGGAAATTCAGAGTACTTAAAACTCAAGTGGGTGAAATCTAAGTTTATGGGAGACGTTAAAATGGCCTTTACCGCTGCCGAGTCCGTGTAGGTCATATGTATATTGTATGCTATACCCACGGGGTTCTCGTTGAACTGATTGATTTGCTTGAGGGTCGAGCTACCGTCGTCACAAGAAAAAAAGAGGGCCACAGCAAAAGCTGAAAACCCTTTTAAAATTTTAAGTATAGAAAGTTGCATTTACAGTTCCGGAACTTTCACACTGCTTTTAATCCAACAATCGAATTGGATGGTAGCCCCTTGGTTGCCCTCGGTGAAAATTTCGGTTTTGGAGGGCGCTCTACCTTCATAGCTTCTGGCTGTTTTCAAGGCCAGTTTTTTGATTGAGCCATCCACTTCACCGGCTTTGTAAGCCATTTGTGCCGCCAACCAATAAACCGCTCTTTTGTTGAACTGGGTTTCCGCACAATCATTAGCACTTCCGGCATAGAGATTAGATATCATCAAATAGGCACGCCCTAAAGAAGGTTGAAAACTCAGGGCTTTTCTGGCATAACTGCGGGCAGAAGATTTTCTACCGGCATTCTTAAACTTTATGGCAATTTTGTATAAAATTTTAGCCTTTTTATAAGGATCTGTCTGAAGTGAAATAGACTCTTCATAATATTTTAAAGCCTCATCACTGTCTTGGGCTTTGTCCTTTAATATCCCCAGATAGTAAGCAGAATCGGCAGAAGGATCTAAAGTATGTAGGGCCTCTACAAGGGTAACGAAAAAGGGATCATCAGAACATTCCTTACTGTCCATTCGAGAAGCAGCACGCTTTAACCAAATGGCATCAGATTTAAACTCCTGAAAGTTTCTTTTGTACAGGGGAACCAAATTCACACAAGTCGCCTCCTTGGAAATGATGGCGTCTAAATTCGAAAGAAAAGTCCCAATGGCATTACTGTTGATGCCATAAACCCTTTTGCTTCTCACATCACGGCTGTTCAATGGAACACCATCCTCCTGTTTCTTTAGGATAACATCTAGTTTTTTGGCCAGATTGGTGGATTCTAACTCAAATTTTTCGGAAACCTCCTCGTATTTATTGAACAATTGCTCCATCGATACGCTGTGAGTTCCCTCCTTGTAAAGGTCATAAAGCGTTTTGAAATAATTGTAGAGTTCTTTGGGGTTACTAAAACTCTTGGCATCGGTCTGATAGGCCAACTCAAAAGTTTTGTAAACCTGCATTTTGTCTGCGGTTTTGTAATCCAACATGGCTTGAGCCTTACTGCTGATAATATCTCCCTTGACACTAACATTTTTTTTGGTGGGAAAGTTTTCAAGCCACTCATCGTAGAGCTTCATCAAATCGGCTGTTTCAGTTGCAAGAGACTCGGGGGTTGCTTTTTTGATTCTGTCTTTGAGGATGCGCTCCCCATAGGAAAATACCGCAACATTAAGCGAGGGGCACTCTTTCCTGACGCTCATCCAAGGTTCGTAAGCCTCGTCGTAGTTCTTGACTTTTGCATACTCAGCGAAAATGGATAAATTCTGCATACACTCTTCGCTATTTTGTGCTGCAATAGGGTCGATCAACACCACACCCATCCAAAAAATAAATATTTTAAAAAATTTCATCACTTTAAATTTAATTGTACTTTCTCTTTATAAACCATTTGTCATTTAGTGAAAAACCAACCCTAAAGGACCAAAAATTTTCTTTGAACAAATTATTATCATTACCTCTCCTGCTTCCATACTCAAATCCAATATTGGTATTGGAAAAGCCTGCTAAAGGTAAACCAAATCCAAAATTAATGCCAGTTTCCTTTAATCCAAAATTATTTACAACAATCCCCGTCAACTCATGTCGGAAACCCATCCTAAAAACAATCCTTTTCCAGTAGCTGGTAATGGAACTATAATCGGGGATATAAAAGCCTCCCAATGAAAATTGATATGCATTTTGATAGCTAACTTCGGGCAGGCTTGCGAATTCATGACTGAAATCGCTCAACGCATTCAGCGTGTATTGTGCACCGGCAAACCATTTTCGTTCTTCACCGACTCCTAAACCAAAAGACATAATGTTAGGTATTGTAATCTCTGTTTTGTTTAAATCAAAATCGATCAAGTCAATTTCTATATCCGCTCCAAAGTTTGAAGATCTGGTATAGGAACGTGTGTTGAAAAATCTGGAATTGGTCGATGTCAAATTCGCTTGTGGTGCATAGGAAAACATGGTTTGAAGCTCCAAATCATCCTTTATCGGAATTTCTAATTGAGAGGAAAATTTAAAATCTAGACCAGAAACACTGGATTTATTTTCCAAAACAGTCCCCAAAGTAACCTCATCTTGAAACCTTCCGGTTTCGGTAATGATCTTTCCAAAGTTGTAATTAAAAGTAACTCCAAAACTGAAATATTTTAGCGCATTAATCCCAACGGAGAAAAAAACTTTATTGATTCCTCCCTCTCCTTGAAATACATTTAGGGTATCGTCATCATAATTTTCGGATTCCAAATAGGACAGCTTGTATCCCACAGAGGTAAAAGGGATGATCCCAAAACCAAAACCAAAATATTTGGTCGGTAGAGCTACTCCAATATAATCCAGACCTGCAGACGCGATGCTTTTGGTCTCATTGGCACCTGTCATATTGTTGATCTTGTAATTCAAGCCCAAGGAGTAATTAGTCAACTTGAGTTTTGCGTAAGAACTGGGATTGGATAGGTTGGCGTGGATCGAGTCATTATAAACCTCGAGTCCGCCCATAAAACGGTTGACGTGCGTCCCCCTAAAATTTACCTCACCCAATCCAGCATAGGAAAAGGGTGAGTTGGTTCCGGTTTGCGAAAAAATAAAGGAACCCATCAAAAGTGCAAAAAGTTTAAATGTATTCCTAATCATGAATCAATATTCAGTTTTAGCAAGTGGAACATTCCTTCTGCCAGAAAATTTGAATGGGCAAATATCCTATTTTTTAATGTTTTAGGCAACTTATTGGCGTCTCCACCTGTTAAAATAATCGTTAAAGAATCGTATTTGTGGTCATAATATCTTATTCTGGCGTTGATTTCGTCCAGTATTCCAAAATAAATCCCCGCATGAATTGCCTGATCCGTATTTTTTCCCGTTGGATTTTCGGACTTTTTTGCCTTCAGTAGGGGGAGGTTTCCGGAGTAGTGATGCATTGACTTGTATCGCATTTCAAAACCTGGAGATATAGCTCCACCGTGATAGCAGTTGTGGGCATCCAAAAAATCATAGGTAATACAACTGCCCAAATCGATGATCAATACGTTGGTATTGGGGTGACTTTTACAGGCGGCCGCTACCAAAACAATTCGATCTGATCCCAAGCTGTTGGGGCTTTCATAACTATTTTCAAAAGGCAATCGCATCTGAGAATCAACCGATATAATGGGGAATTGAGGCGAGAATTTTTCAAAAAAATTGCCCGCTTGATTGCTTACATCACTATAAATCAGACCCTCAATGTCCGGATAATTTATAATTAGTGATTGCGTCATATCATCAAATTGTTCCAAAGCAACACTTTGTTCCATAACGCACTGATCCTTATTGTACAAGAAAAATTTGGCCAGTGTATTCCCGAGATCGACAATCAGATACAATTCACATTAAATTAGTAGCTAAAAGTAATCAAAGATTTTTAGAGTAAATCCTTTGGGAGGGATGAAAAAGGATTTTATATTTGCACACTTTAAAAAGGGTACCTTAGCTCAGTTGGTAGAGCAAAGGACTGAAAATCCTTGTGTCCCTGGTTCGATTCCTGGAGGTACCACACAAAATTCCCGTAACAGCTTTTTCAATAGGTTTTTACGGGTTTTTTCTTTTTCGGGGTTACTTAAAAAAGGTAGGCTCAGTTCATTACATTACTTCTAAATTATTCTGTTAAACTTTTTTAATAAACATGGTCTAACCTCCCGAATTTCTTATACTCTTTATAAAGTTCATGTTAACCAATTCTCTACGGAATAAGTTTTTTTTAACATTTATTACTAGTGACCTACGCTATGTGAAGTAAATCATCCATTTTACTTCTACTCAAATATTTTTCATGTGAAACTTTAGAAGTCATTTGGCTTTTATACCGCAATCGGTTTAATTCCAATTTAACTCCCTCCCTCAAAATACTATAAATTTTGTCAGTTATTAATCCATTAATATTGATTTACAAATAAGTATTATATTTAGAATTATTGATAAGGTTAAATTTCCTAATTATTTTTAGAAACTATAGCATGTGTTTAAATATAAACTCCAATCATTTTAAAATTTATTTAATATATTAAATTATGCCTGTTAAGTACTATATGATTATCAACTTCTTTAGTTTAATAAAAAGATCTACTTATATATTTTTAATTATTTTTCTAATGATCAGTAGTTCCAATTCTTATCAATCCAAAAATATTAAGCCTAATATTATTTTGATAATGACAGATGATCAAGGTTGGGGACAAACAGGTTATTATAATCACCCTATACTAAAAACCCCAAATATTGATTCTATGGCAAAAAATGGGCTCCGTTTTGACAGATTTTATGCTGGTGCTCCTCTATGTTCACCAACAAGAGCAACTGTTTTAACTGGAAGATCTAATGACAGAACTGGAGTTTTCTCTCATGGTTATGCATTAAGATTACAGGAGAGGACTATCGCTCAAGTATTAAAAAAAGAGGGTTATGCAACTGGTCATTTTGGTAAGTGGCATTTAAATGGGCTCAAAGGTCCTGGTGTTCCTATCTTTGAGGATGATTCTCATGGACCGAAAAATTTTGGATTTGATTATTGGCTTACAGTTTCCAACTTCTTTGATTTAAATCCTATAATGAGTAGAAATGGGGTTTTTGAGAATTTTAAAGGAACTTCATCTGAAATTATAGTTGATGAGGCAATTAATTATATAAAAAAATGTATCGCTGACAAAAAACCTTTTTTTACTGTCCTATGGGATGGTTCACCACACGATCCATTTATTGCAATAGAAAAGGATCGTCGTTTGTTTAATGGATTAGATGAGCAATCCAAAAATCATTTTGGTGAGCTAGTGGCATTTGATCGTAGCCTGGGGCGATTAAGGGACCAAATAAAAAAACTAGGAATTGCAGAAAATACTATTCTTTGGTTTTGTAGTGATAATGGGGGATTAAGAAAAGTTAATGAAGCAAATATTGGTGGATTGAAGGAAACAAAGGGATCAATATGGGAGGGTGGTATAAGAGTTCCTGGGATTATTGAGTGGAAAGGTATAATTGAGCCAAGAATTACAAGTTTTCCAGCTTCAACTCTTGATATTTTCCCAACGATATTGGATATACTTGATTTACCAAAAAAATTAATGCAAGCTCCAATTGATGGGATAAGTTTGTTTCCAATTTTTAACAATGAAATAAAAAATAGGAAAAAAATGATTCCATTTAAAATAAAAGACAAAGGTGCACTAATTGATAATAACATAAAACTGGTAGCAATTAGTTTAAAGAATCAAGAGTTTGAATTATATGATATTGAATCTGATCCATCCGAATCAGAAAATATCTCAATAAAAAAACCAAGTGTATTTAAAAAAATGAAGAAAGAATTTAATGTATGGTATAAATCTGTTCAAAAGAGTGTTAATGGGCAAGACTATCCTGAAGGAAAACTATTTAAACAGCCATCTTCACATTTTTGGATGAATGACAATAAGTATAAGCCTTTTATTAAAGAGTGGATTAAACGGCCAGAATATAAAGATAGAATCTTGAAAGGGAAATAAGAGTTACTAACTTATTTTAACACATTCAACTTTAGCTATTTCACAAAAGTCAATTAAATGGTCAAAATTTAGGTCCAATGAAAAAACTGTATGATGAGAACCACCAGCCATCATCCATGATCGAGTAGCATCAATAAAATTTGGTTTACTATTTAGTAAAACCCTTGCAACTGGAAGTTTTGGTAATTTGTTTTTTATTTTTATTGATTCAACTTCGTTTAAGATAACTCTAAAACTACTCCCCATATCAACCAAACTTACATTTATTCCTTTACCAGTTTTTGAATTAAAAACTAGGCGAACAGGATCCTCCCTGTTACCAATTGATAAAGGGTGAATTTCACACTTAGGTTTTGAATCAGAGATTGATGGACAAATTTCAAGCATGTGAGAGCCTAAAGTCGAATTTCCTTTGTGCCCAAAATGATAAGTGTAATCCTCCATAAATGAAGTTCCTCTATCAATTCCATCGGCCATTACTTTCATAGTTCTTAGAAGAGCTGCTACTTTCCAGTCGCCCTCAGCACCGAAGCCATAACCTTTCTTCATTAATCTTTGAACAGATATACCCGGCAATTGTTTCAAACTCCCCAAATTTTCAAAAGTTGTTGTAAATGCCATACAGCCAACTTTTTCTAGAAATCTTTCAATTCCTAACTCGATCTTTGCAGCATCAACTAAGCTAGAGTGGCGAACTTCTCCAACTTTTAATTGTTTAGTTATTTCATATTCAGAGAAATATTCTTCAATTATCGAACTAATGTCCACATCTTTTAAATTTTTGATTTCTTTAAAAATATCATCACTATCGTAACCATTAACAGAAAAACCAAATTTAATCTGAGCTTCTAATTTGTCTCCCTCTGTTACTGCTACATCTCTCATATTATCACCAAATCTTGCTACTTTAAGATTTTGAATTTCATCCCAACCCAAAGCAGCCCTTGTCCAAACTCCAATTTCTTTATGAACATTTTCATCAGTCCAATGACCTATGACGATTTTTCGTGAAATATTCATTCTAGATAAAAGGTGGGAGAATTCTCTATCCCCATGAGCAGATTGATTAATGTTCATGAAATCCATGTTGATTTTTGACCATGGAATTTCTTTATTAAATTGAGTATGAAAATGACAAATTGGAAGAGTTAATTTTTTGAGTCCAGAAATCCACATTTTTGAGGGGGAAAAGGTATGCATCCATATTATCACTCCAATACATTCTTTATCATTATTCAGCTCTGAGCAGGTTTTTAATATTTCCTCAGAAGTAGTGACCACTTTAGTATAATTTATCGAAACAGGGATCCTTTTAGAATTATTAAGATTACCAATAATCTTCTTTACATTATTTGAAACATTTTCAATTAGCTTATCGCCATAAAGGTGCTGACTGCCACAAATAAATCCAATACTTTTATTTTTGATAAACTTCATATCTTATTGACCATAATATTTATTTTTACCCCTTTTTCTCTGATAGTGTTTATCAATAAGTGATTTTTTTAATCTTTTTACATTAGGATTAATTTTTTCAGTTAGAAATGCCATTTTAGCTATCTCCTCAAGTACTCTTGAATTAAAAACTGATTTAGAGGCATTTTCTCCCCAACTAAATGGGCCGTGATTTCCAACCAATACCATCTGAATTTGATTGTAATCAAAATTATTCTCTCTGAAATGATTTACAATTTGTATTCCTGTATTGAGTTCGTAATCTCCTTTAATCATGACATCATCTAATGGTGGCGTACATGGAATATCGTTTTTTTGGTGATCTGCATGAGTAGTGCCATATATAGGAATACTTCTTAATGCTTGAGACCATGCCACAGAATATAGTGCATGAGTATGCGAAATACCTCCAATTCTGGGCCACATTTTATAAAGATAAGAATGGGTTTTAGTGTCAGATGAGGGTTTTAAGTTACCATCAATAATATTATTTTCATAGTCTACTATAACCATTTTGTCTGGGGTTAACTCCTCATATTTAACTCCACTTGGTTTAATTGCAAAAACTTTATTTTTTTGATCTGAAGCACTTACATTACCAAATGTATGAAAAACTAAACCTGTCCTATTAAGCTCCATATTTGCCTGATAGCATTCTTCTTTTAACTTTGAGAAATTAGTCATTTTAGTTATTTGATTGATCTTCAATAAATCTTGAAAATTGATTGTATTTTTTGTAAAGTATTTTTAGTCTTAAAACCTCACTTTTTTCTGGAAAATAAATTATGTCAGATTTACTTCCCATAATTTTAATGGCGTCATGAATTGACTTATAAATTCCACTTGATACTGCGGCAAAAATTGCTGTTCCTAGAGCTGAAGTTTGATCAGATTTACATATACTAACAGGTAAATCCAAAACATTTGAAAGGGTTTGCATTATAAATGGTGATTTTCTTGCAATTCCACCCACACCAATTATTTTCTTTATCTCTACACCCTCAAGCTCAAATCTGTCAATGATTTTTTTTGAACCGAAACAAATTGAATATATTAAAGAAAGAAATATTTCTGGTGAACCACTTCCAAGTGTTAAATTTGATAATGCTGCTTTTAAATTTTGATTAGCATCAGGCGTTCTTCTACCATTTATCCAGTCAAGTGAATTTGGAATTCCAGAGTCATCTTTTATTTTTGATGCAGCATCAGTTAACTCTTCAATTAACTTTTCCTCACAAATGGATATGATTTGATTTTTTTGAATGTTATCAATTGAATCAATTTTTTTTAAAGTATTTTTTAGTGGCCATTGAAGTATTTCTTTAAACCAAGCAAGAAAATCTCCAAATGCAGACTGACCCGCCTCTAATCCATAGTAACCTGGGATTACTGATCCATCTACCTGGCCACAAATACCCCTTACTACTTTTTTACTTAATAGTTTTGAATCACCAATTGTTATATCACAGGTTGAAGTACCCATTACCTTAACTAAGATGTTCTTATCTACTTTGGCCCCAATTGCAGCAGCGTGAGCATCAAAATTACCTACACCAATAATTGTTTTGGTATTAAGGCCAAGTTTCTTTGCCCATTTTCCACATAAGTTTCCCGCTGCACAGTCAGATGAATATGTTTCGTTATATAATTTATCCCTTAAATTTCCCAGGTAGGGGTCTAATGAATTTAAAAACTCTGTGCTTGGTAACCCATTCCAAGACTTGTGCCACATTGCTTTATGTCCTGCAGCACACCTACTTCTTTTAAAGTTTGACAAATTACTTTCCTTTATCAAATTAAATGTCAAATAATCACAGTGTTCCATCCATGAATATGCAGAATCCCTAACTGATTCATCAATTCTAATTATATGTAAGATTTTAGCCCAAAACCATTCTGAGGAATAAATTCCTCCAGAATACTTTAGATACTTAAGGTTTTGTTTGGCAACTAAATCATTTATTTCATTTGCTTCTTTTATGGCTGAGTGATCTTTCCAAAGAATGACCATTGCATTAGGATTATTTTCAAATCCTTTATCAAATACAAGAGCATTACCTTCTTTGTTAACTGGAATAGGGGACGATCCCGTAGTGTCAATACTTAATGCTTTTACTTGATCAGGATTAATTTTAGACTTAGTTATTAATTCTTTTACACTATTCTCTAATCCAATTAAATGATCTGAAGGATGTTGTCTAAATTGATTTTTTTTTGGTTCACAAAACATACCTTTTGACCATTTATCATATGTGCAAACCGAATCTTCTAATTCTTTTCCAGAAATAGCATCTACTAGTAAAGCTCTTACTGAATCTGTTCCAAAATCTAAACCAATAACATATGAATTCATAGACTATTCAGACAATTACAAATTTTCTTTTATTAATTTGTAGAGCTTATGTGTAATTACCTCTTTCTTAAAAAATATTGAAAATATTTCAATAAAATAAACAATTAGAAATCATCTCGCACTATGCACTTTAAAAAAAAATTTAAATTAGGTATATTAGAAATTATTAATAAATATATTCAAATAAATCTACATGAATTTTAATTTACATTAATATGAAAATACTTTTCAATTTAGGGTTTTTTATAGTTATGTTATTAAACTCAAATCTAAAAGCTCAGATTAAAGACAAACCAAATATTCTATTTATCGCAATAGATGACATGAATGATTGGATTGGTCCATTAGGAGGTCTTTCAATAACAAAAACTCCAAGTCTTGATAGTCTAGCGAAAAATTCTATTTTATTTTCTAATGCTCATTGTTCTTCACCAGCATGCTCTCCATCCCGTCTATCTGTTATGACTGGTATACTGCCTCATAAATCTAGTGTTCTAGATAATCAATGGTATGATGGACCAAAATGGAGAGAAATTCCTTCTTTGAAAAATATTGAAACAATTGATCAATTTTTCAAAAATAGGGGGTATAAAACATTAGGTGGTGGTAAAATTTATCATTCATTAGCTCCTCCCTGGACATTAATAAATCAAGCTGATCCAAGTGGCTGGGATTTTTACTATCCCAATATTTATGCTCCCATTCCATTTCAAATTAGAGGTAAAAAAGAAATAATTGATCCTAACTATTTTATCGGTAAAAGGCACAAGTATTTTACTTGGGGGCCTCTCGATTTAGATGACAATAAAATGAGTGATTACCATGTTGTTGATTGGGTTATATCAGAACTTAAAAAAGATCATGAAAAACCTCTTTTTTTGGCATTTGGTTTATTTCGTCCACATATGCCTTGGGAGGTTCCAAAAAAATACTTTGATATGTTCCCTGTAGAAAATATTAAACCTTTAGAAACTAAAGAAAATGACCTTGAAGATGCATATGATCATGGTAGAAGAAAGTGGCATAAGTTTGTTGAAGACAATATGCAGTGGAAAAAGGTAATCCAAGCATATCTAGCCTCAATTGCATTCGCAGATAATCAAATAGGTAGAGTAATGAGTGCTCTTAAGACTTCAAAACACTCAAAAAACACTATTATTATATTGTGGTCTGACCACGGGATGCACATTGGTGAAAAAGAAAATTGGGAGAAATTTTCACTTTGGGAAGAATCAACTAGAGTTCCACTTTTTATAAGTTTTCCTAATATGAATTCGAATGGAATTCAATGTGATGAGCCAGTATCACTAGTAGATATTTATCCAACTTTGGCTGAACTCGCTGGTTATGAGCCTCCCGATCATTGCGATGGGGAGAGCTTAATGCCTCAGCTACAGAATATTCGTGTTGAGAGAAAAAAATCTGCAATGACAAGTTTTAAATTTAGCTCAGGAGATATCGGTCATTCTTTAAGAAGCAAAGATTTCAGATATATTTTTTATTACTCTAATAATCTTGAAGAATTATATAATCATCAAACTGATCCTAACGAATTTGAAAATTTGGCTTATAACCCTTTGTTTAAAGAAAAAATAGATGATTTTAGAAAAGAATTATTTGATAGATTAGAATTGAAGGAGAATTTTGACAGAATTATAAAACCTCCAAAAGGATATAAAGTTTATGATGGAAAAATAAAAAAAACTGGATTTATACCAATTTCAAAAATAAAGAATGATCCTAAGCCAAAATAGAATAAAGTTATCTAAAACTGATTTTTTTTAGGTCAGCAAGGTTATCTTTTTCCCCACGAAAAAGTAAGCACAAGTTAATAGTATGATTAATTGGTAATAATTTAAATTCATGTTCACCAATTTTATTTCGACGATCAAAATTATATGTTCCAATTAACTCTCCAGTTGGAGAATCTATCCTAGCTTCAATTTTAAAATTATGATTAAATTTTCCAGTAAACTTTATATATTTTTTTCCTTTAAGACCTTTAATTTTATTATATACTAAAAAATCTTTGTCTCCAATCTCAGAAATTGAGAATGTACCATCAGTATTTTCAATTTTTTTAACTCCAAAAGACTTAAAATATTCTACTGCATTAATATGACCTTTACTAATATCAAAATTTCCTACTCCAACACCATCTACCCTTATTAGAGCTATTTCACCATTTTCCTTATAATTAACATAACTAATAAATGTATCTCGGAAATATCTGTTGCCTGTTTGACTCATATCACAATAGGCGAAGTACCATTGATTATGCCAATTAAAAAAAGATCCATGACGTCCTTGTCTAAATCCATTTGGCCATGTTGGCGAATCATAACCATGAGCAAAACTTTTACTTTCAATTATAGACCCTTTATAGTCATATGAACCATATACATTATCTGAAATTGCATAAAAACATCCCCATGATAGATAATATTTTTTATTATAATAGTGTATGAATGGTTTGTCATCTGTTGTCTTTTCTTTCCTTGTTCCACATAGGTTATATGGCCCCCTTGGATTACTAATAGTAATTTTTTTTGGAGCTTCAGCTAAGGATATCATATCATCATTTAACTTAGCAATATAGTAATCCCATATTCCAAATACAATATAGAAACTGCCATCCACATCCTCAAAAATTCCCATATCATATTCTTTAGTCGGTGTTAAATCTTCTTTGAGAAGAGGTTCTCCAAGTGGGTCAACCCAAGGACCCATTGGATCTTCAGCCATTACAACTCCCGAATTAATGTTCGCCTCTGAGAAATACCAATAATATTTATCATTCCTTTTGACAATATCAGTGGCCCAGCATTTATTATATTGTTTGCCTATATATGTTTCTTTTGGTGATAATTTTTTTACAAGATGCCAATCAACCAGATTATCTGATGACCATAGCCACCAATCATCCATCTCAAAAGTTTTATTTTTTGAACTTCTGTCATGTGATGCTGCTAGATATGCCCTATCATCAATTATTCTTATATGGGGGTCATTGACTCCCTTATCTGGTATTATTGGATTTTGAGAGAGTGAGAAATTATATCCCAGAATAAAAATGAAAAAAAAATTTTTATTAAAAAAAATTCTTGCTATTTTGGTATTCATCGTATTTGATAAAAGCTTGTTTAATTAACTAATATTAATGAGAATTTACTTATTTGCTTTTATATTTTTTTGTTTCAAACTTACTCTGGCACAGACAAAAATAAATATACAAATTCCGGAAACAACGACAACAATAAGCAAACATATTTATGGTCATTTTGCAGAACATTTAGGAAGGTGTATTTATGATGGAATATATGTCGGCGAGAATAGTGAAATCCCAAATCTTAATGGGGTTAGGATTGATATTATTGAAGCTTTAAAACAATTAAAAATACCAAATTTGAGATGGCCTGGAGGTTGTTTTGCTGACTATTACCATTGGAGGGATGGAATTGGACCTAAAGACAAACGTCCCTCAATAGTTAACATTTGGTGGGGTGGAGAAAGTGAAGATAATAGTTTTGGTACACATGATTTCTTAAATCTTTGTGAGGAATTAGGTACGGAACCATTTATTTCTGCCAATATTGGAACTGGTTCTGTTAGAGATGTTATGGACTGGATCCAATACACCAATCACGATGGTAAAAGCCCAATGTCTGAATTAAGAAAAAAAAATGGTCGTGAAGCACCTTGGAACGTAAAATTTTGGGGTGTTGGAAATGAAACTTGGGGATGTGGTGGTTTGATGACAGCTGAATTTTATGCAAATAGATTCCGATTGTATTCATCATTTATGACAAATAGACAAAACAGCAACAACATATATAGAGTTGCTGCAGGTGCATATGGCGAAAATTATAATTGGACCGAAGTTCTACTTAAAAATATTCCGAAAAAATTAATCGAGGCTATTTCGTTACATTACTATACATCGGCCTCGGGAGTAATAGGTGCAGGTAAAAATCCTACTGGCTCAGCTATAAATTTTAGTCCCAAGGATTACTTTATGACAATCAAAAGTGCGCTTAAAATTGAAGAAATTATAAAAAATCATATTAAAATAATGGATAAATATGACAAAGATCAGAAAATTGATTTAGTCGTAGATGAATGGGGGTCATGGTTCGGAGAGGAGGTAGGTACTAAACCAAGATTTTTGTACCAGCAAAACACTATGAGAGATGCAATAATTGCTGGTGTAACTCTGAATATTTTCAATAATCACGCTAGACGAGTAAAAATGGCTAATCTAGCTCAAACTGTTAATGTTCTTCAGGCTATAATTTTGACCGAAGGAAAAAAAATTATTTTAACACCTACTTACCATGTAATGAAACTCTATTCTGTTCATCAAAATGCTGAACTTTTAAATCTAAAATTTGATTCTCCAATTTACAAATACAAATTAGAGAGTCTTAAAGCACTCAATGCATCTGCCTCTAAAGATAAATCAGGAAATATTAATATTTCTCTTGTAAATATAGATAACAAAAAATCACATGAAGTTTTATTTCAATTATCTGATTTGGATATCAAAGATGTGAGAATAAATATTATTTCTTCAGAAAAAATTAATGACCACAATGATTTTAAAAATAATGATCTAGTAAAATCAGTTTCATTTACAAACTTTGAATACAATTCGGGAAATCTCGATTTGGAAATTCCACCCCACTCATTAATGCTAATTAAGCTTATATCCGATAGAAATAAGTTATAATTCTCTTTTTACTGTTGTAATTCTATGAAAATAATTTAGTTGGTGAATAAATAACCATAGTCTTTTAAAAGTTTTGGTTTTCCACTCAATGATTGATCATCACCTACACTTTTCATTCTGTCAAATAAAATTTTTCTCATTTGTTTAACAACAGATTTGTACTTGGGATTATTTGCTAAATTTTCGTATTCGAAAGAATCTACATTCACTTTGTAAAGTTCTTCTTTGGGCCGCTTGTGGTAAGCTTCAAGAAATTTCATGGCTGACATATTTTCACTTGAAGCTTTAATCCAAGATTTCCACTGTCGATTATGAAATTTTGAGGCTTCTTTTACGAGATCCATATGAGTTGTTCGATAAAACTCGGGATAAATATTATATATATATTTCCATTTGTCATTTCTAACAGATCTAATAGGATAAACATTCCAATTGTTGTCACCTTTATGTACTCCAAAAATCTGATCCCTATGTGTTAATTTTTTTCCAATTAAATTTTCTTTAAAAGAAATACCATCAATTTCCCACGGAATTTTCCCACCAGCAATATCAATAATTGTGGGAATCAAGTCTATCCAACTAACCATTGCATTAGAAACTGATTTAGGTTTAATTTTGTTTGGCCATCTTATTAATAAGGGTGTTCTTATTCCTGTCTCATATAAATCCCATTTTGCAAATGGCCAGGCTTGACCATTATCAGAGGTGAAAATGGTTATAGTATTTTTAGTTTTTAAATATCTTTTTATTAATTTTTCAATTTCACCAAACTTTCTATCAACAATCTCAACAGCTTCAACATATCTTGAAATTTCCATTCTTGCCTCATAAGTATCAAAGGTTTTTTCTGGAATTTCAACTTCATTTGGCTTTATGCGTACATTATCCTCCTCTGGCCATGGTCTGTGGGGATACCTGGTACCAAAAAATATTACAATTGGTCGATTACTCTTTCTATTTTTAAGAAATACTTCAAGCTCTTTTGGTTGAGGTCTAAAACCTTCGGTTTCTATTACATTAATATCATTTCCTGAGTGTGAGCCTGGTCCATGCCCAACTTTTCCCAACCAAACTATTTCATATCCAAGGTCAATTAATATTGGAAGCAAAGGCTTGATGTTTGGCTTCCTCACTTTTTCATGATTTCCAACAATTCCATTTTTATATGGCATGAAACCTGTCATTAACGCAGCCCTACTAGGCACACAACTTGGTGATGCCACATAGGCTTTATTAAACTTCATTCCTTGTTCAGAGAGAAGTTTGATATTGGGTGTAGATATCCACTCTGCACCATACGCCGATGTGTGATAAACTCCCAAATCGTCAGCTATAAAAAATACAATATTAGGCAGATCATTAGCTTTTAGGATATTTTGAAATGCAAAAATAAATACGATTAGAATTCTCAATCTATAAAACTTTATTAATTTATTTAAATTAATTAAAAAATCATTATAATTAATAAAGCATTGGATTTTAAATTTTTTTTTTATTTAAACTCCTATCAAAAGTCAATCAATAGAGATTAAATAAATGAGACGCTTTTCAAAAAAGATTATTCTTTTATTACGGAAGGTTTCATAAATTACATGTTTATTTAAAACACCGCAAATGAAATCCTTATCAAAACTTTTTCTCAATTTGGCATTACTCAGCGCCAATCTGGTCCTCTCCCAAGGGTTTAAAATCGAAACCGATAAGGGAACCATTATGGAACCGAACAACATGATCTGTAATGGAGGTTACTGGACAGAGGCCGAGGGAAAAATGAAAATGGAAGTTTTCTCTACTTTGTGGAACGATTCCCTATCTTGGGAAAAAAGAGCCAATGCCATTAGAAAAAATATTCTTATCGGAATGCAATGGGATAAAATTTCCAAATATGATGGTAAAATTAATGTCATTAAGCACTCTAAGAAAATAATGGTTGGTTATTCGGTAGAAAACATAGCCATTGAGAGTTTTCCGGGATTTTATGTTACAGGAAATCTATACCGTCCCCTCCAAATACAAAAACAATACGCTGCTGTTTTGAGTCCTCACGGACATCTTAAAGACAAGCGCTTCACCGACTATGTTCAATTGCGCAGTGCCTATTTAGCCAGTAAGGGAGCAATTGTCTTTGCTTACGATATGGTTGGCTTTGGAGAAAGCAAACAGACTAGGCACAAAATGCCCATTAGCCTATTGATACAAACATGGAACAGCAAGCGTGTATTAGACTATTTGCTCAGTCTCCCCGAGGTAGACCCGCAAAGAATAGGAATGACTGGGGGTTCTGGAGGAGGTACCCAAACCTTCATGCTCACCGCACTCGATCAAAGGATCAAAGTATCAGTACCTGTTGTGCAAGTATCCGCACACTTTTTTGGAGGCTGCGTTTGCGAAAGCGGAATGCCTATTCACAAAACTGCCAACTTACAAACCAATAATGTTGAAATCGCTGCAATGGCTGCCCCAAGACCCATGTTACTCATTTCCAATGGTGATGATTGGACCAGAAACACCCCCAAAGTTGAATTCCCGTACATCCAAAAAGTATACGCCGCCATGGGAAAAAGTAAACAGCTTAAAAATGTTCATCTCGTCAATGAGAAACACGACTATGGTTATTCCAAAAGAATCGCTGCCTACGCATTTTTCACAAAACATCTAAAACTCGATTCCGGTAAATCATCGCAAAAAAAACAAATCGACGAAAGTTTTATCGTGGTGTTAAGCCCTGAAAAACTTAATGTGTTCACCCCCGAAAAGCCACGACCAAACACAGCTCTAAAAAATGAGTTTGAGATACTGCAATTTCTGAAATTTCCAACCGACGAAACCCCATATAACTATTACAAAAATTAATTAACTTAGTGCAAACCATTTAAAACCTATTTAAACGCTTTTGATGATGATTAAAAAGGTGTATATTAATATTGCATTTGTTGGTCTTCTCATTTCCTGTTCGGTCAAAGTCCCCAACGAAATTACTGAGGAGTATATTAATTTACCTGAAGTGATCGACTTCAATTACCATGTCAAACCCATTCTCTCCGACCGATGTTATCAGTGCCACGGCCCCGACGAAAAAACCAGAAAAGCCGGATTGAGATTGGATGTAGAATCTATAGCTTTTTCCAAATTAGAAAGCGGAAAAAGAGCCTTTAGTTCAGGCAATTTATACAAAAGTGAAAGTGCTAAGAGAATCATACACGAAGATCCCGAAATCTTAATGCCACCCCCCGAAGCCAACTTGGCTTTGACAATCAGAGAAAAAGCCATCATTTTTAAATGGATAGAACAGGGGGCCGAATGGAAAGAACATTGGGCGTTTTTACCCCCAAAAAAACTAATACCCAATACAGATTCCAATGTACTGCAAAATCCCATTGACCAATTCATCAAAAAAAAATTAGAACAGGAAGGTTTAAATTTTTCTCCTAAAGCCTCCAAATCTATTTTAGCTAGAAGGCTCTATTTGGATCTAACAGGACTGCCTCCATCCATAACGGAGCTGGACTCTTTTCTCAATGACAAAAGCGAACAAGCCTATACAAAACTGGTGGATCGACTCTTAGATACAGATGCAAATGCTGAGCGATTGGCCCTTGACTGGCTCGACCTTTCTCGCTATGCCGATTCCCATGGTTTACATGCCGACGGTATTCGAACCATGTGGCCATGGAGAGATTGGGTTTTAAAAGCCTTTAAGGAGAATATGCCTTACGATCAGTTCGTAACTTGGCAATTGGCCGGAGATCTAATCCCTAATGCCTCCCAGGAACAAAGACTTGCTACAGCCTTTAACAGAAATAGCCCCATGACAGCCGAGGGTGGGGTCATTGATGAAGAATGGCGTTTGCACTATGTATTTGACCGGACCGAAACACTTTCTACGGCTTTTATGGGCCTCACTGTGGCCTGTGCCAAATGTCACGACCACAAATTTGATCCTATTTCACAAAAAGACTATTTCCAGCTTACCGCTTTCTTCAATAACATCAGAGAATTGGGTATGACAGGCGACGACGGAGAATTCGGACCGTTACTCCCCCTTACGGACCAAGTGACCCAAAGCAAACTGGATCAGCTTAATGAGGGTTTAAATTCCATCAAAAAACAATTGGAAATAACTGAAAAAGAACTTGAAGAAGTTTACCAATACTCCGAGCAACTCGCCCAAAATACTAATACAAACCCTAGACCTCTTTTCCATGCTGCCTTCGAAGAAATGGATATAATCAAAAAAAATAGACATAGTGTTGATGGAAAAAACGACTTCTTTGGTGGTGCCGATCAAAAACCTAAAATTGTTGAGGGGATCAAAGGCAATGCCTTTGAGTTTAGCCAAGACTATGATCATCTCCACATAACGAATAAATTGATTCCCAACCTGGAATGGACCGACCCTTTTTCCCTTTCCATATGGTTAAATACCAACAAAAGAAAAAAAGGGTCTTCACAAAGTCTCATTGCCAATTCGGGAGGTAAAAATGATTTGTGGAGGGGCTGGGAATATTATTTGGATGATCAGAATAAGCTCAATTTACGACTTATCAATGTATCTCCCTCTAACCTAATTCATATCAGGTCTTTAGATTCAATAGTGCTGAATAAATGGCACCACTTGGGTGTCACTGTTGATGGCGGTGGAAAAGCAAATGGAGTGCAATTCTATCGCAATGGCAAACCAATGCAGACAGAGGTAGTCATAGATAACCTCTACAAAACCATGTTACCCACCACAAGAGATCGCAAAAAAGGTTTTATAAACACTGACAGAAAATTGATGATTGGAAGATCAAATGAGGGCTCCACTGGTGATTATGGACTTTTCAGTGGGCGAATGGATGAATTTAAATTTTTCAAAGGAGAACTTACCCCTTTTGAGGTTCAGTCAGTTTATAGCGAAACCCTTGGAGAGGAGCAGTCCATTGTATGGCCAATCATTAAAAAGCACCTTATTGAAAAAGATCCAAAAATCTCCGATCTAAAAAAACAACTTAAAGTAAATCGAGAAGAATATCTCAAAACCTATGCCCCTGTCACTGAGGTTATGGTCATGAGAGAAATGGAAACTCTCCGCCCCACCTACCTATATAACCGTGGTAATTATAACGAACCTTTATACACCGTAGAAGCGAAGGTGCCAGAAGTTCTCCCTGCTATGGATGAGAAGTTGCCCAAAAACCGTTTGGGCCTCAGTCAGTGGCTTTTCGATCCCAAAAATCCCCTCACCGCAAGAGTAACTGTGAACCGTTACTGGCAAATGATCTTTGGGAAAGGACTGGTAGCCACCCCCAACGACTTTGGGGTTCAGGGACAATTGCCTTCCCATCCTGAGCTACTCGACTGGTTGGCAGTCAGTTTTAGTCAAGATTGGGATGTAAAAGTATTACTTAAAAAAATGGTGCTCTCCCAGACTTACCAGCAACAATCGGTTAGCAATCCAATAATAGACCAAAAAGATCCGAAAAACCTCCTCCTGGCACGAGCCAATACTTCACGATTACCAGCAGAGATTATCCGGGATAATGCCCTAAAAGTCAGTGGCCTGCTCAACCCCAAAGTGGGAGGAGAAAGTGTCAGACCCTATCAGCCCAAGGGGCTTTGGAAAGAAAAAAACAACTTCTCCACCTTTCTATTAGAATATAAAGAATCTCAAGGAGAAGACCTCTATCGTAGAGGGCTATACACTTTTATTCGACGAACATCTCCCCCACCCAATATGCTTACTTTTGATGCAACCTCAAGAGAAGTATGTACCGTCAAAAGAGACATTACCTCCACCCCACTTCAAGCACTTGTGTTGCTAAACGACCCACAATTTTTTGAGGCCTCCAGGATTTTTGCCGAACGTATCATTAAAAGTAAAGATACCCTGGAAGAACAAATCAGTCATGGATTCCGCCTGGCCACTGCACGACATCCCAAGGAAAAAGAATTGGAGATCCTGGTCGATCTATACAACAGTCAATATCAATATTTTAGACAAAATAGAGACAAAGCCTATCAAGTCCTTAGCGTAGGTGAAAAACCAAGAGATAAAAGCATATACAGTGTCCAAGGAGCTGCCATGACCATGGTCGCCAATACACTTCTCAACCACAACGAAACTTATACCAAACGTTAAGATGCACTGCAACGACCAACATCATCACGAAAACAAGAACTACTCCCGAAGAGACTTTCTGACCAAAACATCTCTTGGGTTAGGTGCACTCTCCCTTGGATCACTTATTAGCCCAGTGAACGCGTACGGTCAAAGTGACTTTTTAAATCTTTTGGACAGCTCAAAAATGAAACTTCCCCACTTCATTCCCAAAGCCAAAAGAGTCATCTACTTGTTTCAAAGTGGAGCACCATCACAATTAGATCTCTTCGACTATAAGCCTAAACTCAATGAGATGTTTGGTAAAGAAGTTCCCAAAAGTATTTTAGGAGAACAAAGGCTCACCGGGATGAGCTCCGGACAAAATTCGTTCCCCATGGCCGGCTCCCTATTCAAATTCAACCAACATGGACAAAGCGGTGCGTGGATGAGTGAACTCATGCCCCATACTGCCAAAATAGTCGATGAACTTTGTTTCATAAAATCCATGTATACCAATGCCATCAACCATGATCCTGCCATCACCATGATCCAAACCGGATCCGAACTGCCCGGCCGGCCCTCCATTGGCTCTTGGCTCAGCTACGGTTTAGGAACTGATAACAAAAACCTGCCCGAATTTGTCGTTTTGGTCACCAAAGGCAAAAATGGTCAACCCATCTACTCCCGACTTTGGGGCAATGGCTTTCTTCCCTCCCAACACCAAGGGGTACAATTCCGCTCCGGAAAAGATGCTGTACTCTATCTCGACAATCCCCCGGGAGTGACTAGTGGCATCAGAGAAGAACAACTCAAATCCCTCAAAAAATTGCAAAACATTCAGCATGCAGATATAGGTGATCCCGAAATTTTGACCAAAATTTCTAACTACGAAATGGCCTATCGCATGCAAACCTCTGTACCCGAAGTCATGGACATCTCCGATGAACCCGATTATATTTTCGACCTCTACGGTGAGGACAGTAAAAACCCCGGTACCTTTGCGGCCAACTGCCTGCTCGCCCGAAAACTGGCTGAAAAAGATGTCAAATTCATCCAGCTCTACCATCGCGGTTGGGATCAACACAGCAACCTACCAAAAGGCATCAAAAGACAAGCCAACGAAACCGATCAGGCTAGCGCTGCGCTCATTCAAGACCTCAAACAAAGAGGACTGTTGGAAGACACCTTGGTCATTTGGGGAGGAGAATTTGGACGAACCAACTACTCTCAAGGGATGCTCAAACCCGACAACTACGGTCGAGATCACCACCCCCGTTGCTTTACTGTCTTTATGGCTGGTGCAGGAGTCAAAAAAGGAATCACCATTGGTGCTACAGACGATTTTGGCTACAACATTGCAGAAAGACCTGTACACATCCACGATTTTCAGGCCACGCTCATGCACCTGCTGGGTATTGACCACGAAAAACTAACCTTTAAATTCCAAGGCAGACGCTACCGATTGACAGACGTACACGGCAATGTCGTTAACGAAGTTTTGGCCTAATACTATGCTTATAGAATTCCTCGATTTCCTCGGCAGCCTCCATCCTCTGATCGTACACCTACCTATCGGCATCATCCTCCTAACCATTGCCATTGATGTTTTTATGCGAAATAAAAACAACAGTGTGCAACGGGTCATTACCATGGGATGGTTCTTTAGCTTTTTCAGCGGACTTTTAGCCGCCCTCTTTGGCTGGTTTTTGGGAGACAATGGCTACTATTTCGAATCACAAATCAACATACATCGCTGGAGTGGTATTGCTTTTGTTGGGCTGTGTTTTATCATCTGGTTACTGCGATACATCAACTTTCGATTTTCTAAATCCTTTAACCGATCCGTTAACCTGACTACAATTCTACTGTTGATGGTTACCGGTCATTTTGGCGGAGAAATGACACACGGTCAAAACTACCTTTTCGAAAATCTTCCATATGTCCAAAAGAAAATTTCATTAATTCCCCTCTCCGAGGCCAAACGTTCTGAGACCGATTCTCTATTTGTCTATGAAGATTTGGTCTATCCGGTCCTGGAAGAAAAGTGCATTGCATGCCACAACCAAAATCGAGCCTATGGGGGACTCAATATGAGTGCTCTTGAAAGTATGGTCAAAGGCGGGAACAGTGGTGCCGGCATCCAAAATGGTAAACCTTTCGAAAGTTTGATCTATAAAAGAGTAAGTTTTCCCCACGACCATCCCAAATTTATGCCTCCGAGCGGAGTGCCACTCAGCTACGACCAAATCGTTACGCTGGAGTGGTGGATCGACAATGGAGCCGAAAAACAAATGCCGGTCACCCTGGCCCGAAATGATCCTAAAATCCAACGTTTGATGGAACTCCAATACGGCCTCGACCTCAGAGAAAAGACCTATTTGGAAACCCTTGCTCTGGCCTCTCCCACTCCCGAAGAATTAAAGCCCATTCAAGGAGAAGAATTCATTTGGCGATTTCTGAATCCCGAACAGAGTTTTCTGGATTTGAAATTCACCAAAAAAGAGATCGAAACAAATGATCTACTCAAAATCCAGTCGATAAAGAAAAACATAACATGGCTCAACCTGACCGATTGTATGCTCAACGATAATCACTTGAGTTACCTCATTGATTTTTCAAACCTCACCCGACTCAAGATTCAAAAAAATCCGTTGGTAACCAATAAAGGCATGGAGGCCCTTCAAAATTTGGAAAATCTAACCGAGCTAAATCTTTATGGTACTCGGGTTAGTAACGCTGCTTTGAATACTTTAGGGCAGATGGAAAGTCTTAAAAAATTATTCCTTTGGAATACGCGCATAACCGCCAAAGCCATTGCGGATTTTAAAGCCCAACATCCCGACATAGAAGTCATCGCCGGATTTTAGCTATTGCAGTTTAAAGAGGTCGTCTTCCTCCTTTTCTTCCTCCGCTTCTGTGGGTTCTATCTGTTCTACCTTACTCAGTTTGGACAACATCATACGGGTACGGGTGGTCACCATTTTTTCGATCTCGTTGTCGGCTTCTTTGATCTTACGCTGAGCCTTTTCCAAGACGGTCCCAAAGGTGGAAAACTCCTTTTTGATACTGGCCAAAACCTCCCAGACCTCACTGCTGCGTTTCTGAATCGCCAAGGTCTTAAAGCCCATCTGTAAACTGTTGAGCATAGCCGCCAACGTAGTGGGACCAGTTAGTATGATCTTATATTCCCTTTGCAATTGGGCGATCACCTTGGGATGTCGGGTAACCTCAGCATACAAGCCTTCAAAAGGCAAAAACATGATCCCGAAATCCGTGGTATGTGGCGGATCGATATAGCGTTGGGAAATGTCTTTGGCGAATTTCTTTACCGTATTAAGTAAGGCACCCAAAGTGGCTTCTATCGCCACAGAATCACCCGACTCATAGGCGGATTGCAAACGGGCGTAATCTTCCTGCGGAAACTTAGCATCTACAGGCAAATAAACCGGACCGCTGCTGTGGCTTTTCCCCGGAAGTTTAATGGCGTATTCCACCAGCGCATCCGAACCTTTTTTGGTTTTTACATTGGCATCGTATTGTTCGGGAGCTAAGATCTGCTCCAAAATATTGCCCAACTGTATCTCACCCAAAACTCCACTGGTTTTGACATTGCTCAACACCTTTTTTAGGTCGCCCACCCCTGCCGCTAGGTTCTGCATTTCGCCTAGGCCTTTTTGCACCCTTAGCAACTGCCGGGTGACCACTTCAAAAGATTTACCCAAACGTTCTTCCAGGGTTTTATGGAGTTTTTCATCAACGGTTTCCCGCATCTTTTCCAACTTTAACTCGGTGGATTTGACCAACTCGTCCTGCTTTTGATTAAGGCGTTCAAAATTTTGCTTTTGCAGCTCATTAAAAGCGGTAACGTTTTTAGAAAAGGCTTCCTGAAAATCCTTGAGGGTGGTGCGCAACTCTTGCCGGTCCTCCTTGGCCTTTTTAGCCAAAACCTCATTGAGGCGTTCCATGCTTTGGGTGATCTCCAAACGGGTTTCCCGAAGATTTTTTGTCAACTCCTCACGGTTTTGGTAAAATTCTCCCCTGATCAACTCCCGTAATTCACCTGATAACCCGGTGCTACCCTGTTTTCTAGATAACAAAAACAATAGTAACCCAAAAGTCAAAGCCGATAAGGCCAATAATCCGATTTCCATTCTAAGGATTTGTTGCAAATTAAAAAGAAAAGACATGAAAGTAGGAAAGAAAAGTCAAAAGTAATAAAAATGACCCTTAAAGAATATTAAGTAGATCACAACAATTGCCTGATCAATCCCTCCTGAGCAGAGGAGGCCACCATCAAACCTTCACGGTCAAAGATGGATCCTCTAGAAAATCCTCGAGAGTTAGACGCACTGGGGCTGTCCATGGCATAAAGCAACCATTGGTCTAAAGAAAAGGGCCGGTGGAACCACAGTGCATGGTCAAGACTGGTATAAAATGTTGGGCCTTTACTGAGTTCTTTTTTATGGGGTAGGGTGGCAGTTCGCAACAAGCCGTAATCAGAGATATAGGCCAATAACTGATGCTGAAGTGGTATTTCAAAGGGGGTGGCTTCTTTGGAACGAAACCAATAATTGCTCTCTGCCGGAGCGTTGACATTATCCCTCAGGCTAAGCTTTTCTACAGGTCGAAACTCTATCACCTCAGGTTTGATCTTTTTAAATCGTTCGAATACCTCTGGGTCTGTTTTTTGTATTTCCAACTGCTCCAGATCGCTCAACAGTTTTTCGGGAGAAATATAATTGGGCATCGAATTTTGGTGGTCAACCCCTTGTTGTAACAACTGAAAAGATGCGGACATGTTAAATATGGCACTTCCTCTCTGAAATGCCACCACCCGCCGGGTGGTAAAACTTTTACCATCTCTGATGATGTCCACCTCATAGGTGATGGGCAATTCCAAATTACCCCCCAAAATAAAATATCCATGAAGCGAGTGGGCATAACGATCGTCGGGAACGGTCTGGTAAGCCGCATTGAGGGACTGCGCCAACACCTGTCCCCCAAATACCCGTCCCCAAGAGGTTTGGAAGTTTTGTCCTTCAAAAGTGTTTTCACCCGTCTTCTCCAAAGTGATTAGATCGATCAGTTCCTTAATGTACTTCATTCTCAATTTTGATTTATAAAGTTATTCTAAGTTAGAGCAAAATTAATAATCCCCTCCCGCATTACTGTTTTGAACAGACAAATTCCAATCTCGGTAAAGGCTTTCTAAAGCCTTTAATTTTTTGGATTGTGCGGTTGACAGATCGTTTTCTTCTCGGGTGTCTTGTCCCAAGTCATACAGTTGTGGTCCTCCGTCAGAAACACCATACAACTTGTGGTCGTTGTCAATTAACGCAAATTGTTTGTTGAATTGATAGGCCAGGGGTTTTGTTCTTTTTAGCTTTTTTTTGTTCCAGTAGGGGGTAAGGTTTTCCCCGTCATATGGTCTTTGGTATTTTTCCATATCAATCTCCAAAATATGAGCAATAGTGGGAAAGTAATCGGAGGTAAAGCAGGGGACGTCCACCCTGGTTCCGGAGGGGATTTTTGCTGGCCACTCCACGATGCCAGGGACCCTGATCCCTCCCTCATGTAAACTTCTTTTTCTTCCCCGCAAGCCTTTGGTGATTCCTTGAGCCCTTCCGTGGGGGATGTTTTTATCTCTTACTTCTTTTGATGTTTCAGGGCCATTGTCGGAGGTGTAAAAGATCAAAGTATTGTCGGACACCCCAAGGGTTTTGAGTCGGTCCCTCAAACGGCCCACCTGTTCATCTAGGGCAGAGATGACTCCGTAATAGTGTTGTTGGTTTTCGCTAAACTCCGCATAAAGAGATCTGTATTGTTCTCCTGTCAATACGGGTAAATGGGGCGCATGAAACCAAATGATGGACAAAAAGGCTTGGTTTTGGGCCACAGATTCTTCAATAAAAGGGATCACCCTATCCATGATGACGCGTGAGTCGTCCCCTTCGAGATTTTCGGTTACCCTTTGGCCTGGCCCTGTCCAGTAGGAAGTGCCAAAAGGCTCCCCCTCCAAGAGTGTTGCTTTAACATCCTCTGCCGTCTGGGGTGGCGTGATCATGGGATCCCAAGTCGGAACTTTGGACTCGGTGACAAAACTGACGTCAAAACCGTGATTCCAAGGCGGAGCGTAGTGCATTTCGTTTTGTTTTTTGCCGCCACGATTGGCATCGGGAATGTCACGTGTAAGGGTTCCCAAATGCCATTTGCCAAAATGCCCGGTACGGTAGCCTTTTTCTTTGACCATCTCAGCAAGGGTAATCTCTTGGACCTTTACATGACCGCAATTGGCGCTACAAATGCCCATACGAGCGGGGTGTCTACCGGTCATCACACTGGCCCGGGTTGGAGAGCAAACCGAACCTGCGGAATAGAAACGTGTAAAAACTGCACCATTTTGAGCCATCGCATCAAGGTGGGGGGTTTTCAGGTGAGGGTGGCCGTTATAACCCACATCACCCCATCCTTGATCATCGGCCATAATCAAAATAATATTGGGAGGCTGTTCCCGTTGGCAAGCCAGCGTTAAAATGAAAATAAAAAAGATACTTAAAACAGCTTTCATCTTACTTACGGGTTTTTATAAAAAACCCTTTTAACTGAACAGAAAAAAGGGTTGTATTATTATTTTTTCACGGATTTAACGATTGACATAACTATCGATAAACTGCTTGTCCAAAGCATCGGAATCTCCGTATTTTTGACGCATTTCGTCATATCTTTTGTGCATCATTTGCTGGATCTCTTCATAGCCAGGGTCGTTGTAAATGTTGTTCATTTCGGCGGGATCCTTATCTAAATCGTACATTTCCCATACATCGATATCGTAATAGAAATGCATGAGTTTGTAGCGATCGGTCCTTACTCCGTTGTGTCTTTTGACCATATGAACTGAAGGGTATTCATAATAAGTATAATAAATGGCATCACGCCATTCGCTGTTTTCCTTACTGACAACTTTTCTAAAAGATTCTCCCTGCATCGGCTCAGGAATGGGTACTCCGGCATAGTCCAAAAAGGTAGGGGCAAAATCAAGGTTTTGGATCATCTGATCAATCTGTGTACCGGGCTTGATCTCTTTCGGGTAACGCATCAAAAGTGGAGTTCTTAAGGATTCTTCATACATGAATCTTTTGTCAAACCAACCATGTTCTCCCAAATAGAAACCTTGGTCGGAAGTATAAACAACAATGGTGTTTTCTGCCAGACCGTTTTGATCGAGGTAGTCGAGTACTTCTCCCACACCATCGTCAACGGATTGGATTGTTCTGAGGTAGTCTTTCAGATAGCGGTTGAATTTCCATGAGGCCAATTCTTTACCATGTAATTTTGCCGCTTTCATGGCATCGTTTTTAGGTGTATAGGCATTGAGCCAGGCCTCACGCTGTTCGGGAGTAAAACGTTCGAGTTCTTTATTGAATCGCGTCTCTCTCCCGAAGGGATCAATGAGAAATTTAAAGTCGTGTCCCCAACGACCGTGTCCACCATTGCCATGGGCGGCGGCAATTTGCTCTTCTGTAGCAGCGATTAGCATCTCTTGTGCAGCTGCGGCAGGACGCCCATCATAGTCGTCGAAGAAATTGTCGGGAAAATCAAATGTCTTGTCGTCAAAAAGGGTCAAATACTTTTCCTCAGACTGCCAGTTTCTGTGGGGTGCTTTTTGGTGGTACAACAACAGAAAAGGCTTAGTTTTATCTCTTTTATTTTTGAGCCAATCCAAACTCAAACGTGTGGTGATGGAGGTCACATAGCCCTGTATGCGTTCTTTGACGCCATTGATTATGAAATCGGGATTGTAGTAATGTCCTTGTCCGGGTAGTACGGCAGAATAGTCAAAACCTTGTGGCAATCCCCTGAGGTGGATTTTACCCACCATAGCGGTTTGGTAGCCAGCGGCTTGCAGGTCTTTGGCGAAATTGGGTTGCTCCCAATTAAAGTCTTGGATGTTGTCCACCTTTCCATTGACAAAACTGTGCTTTCCGGTGAGCATCACCGCCCTACTGGGAGCACATATGGAGTTGGTCACAAAACCTTTATTAAACAGGGCGCCCTCGTGGGCAATTCGGTCAATGTTGGGTGTGTTGTTCAGATCGTGTCCGTAGGCACTTACGGCTTGAAAAGCGTGATCATCGGACATAATAAAAACGATATTTGGTGGCTTTGGTTTTTCTTGCTCACAAGAAAAAAGAAGTGGCAAAAGAAAAACGAAAAGAATTAATTTTTTCATAGGATTTGATTTATTTAATTACATACAAATTATAAAAATTTCAATTAATCGAAGGGGTTAATTTGTTAGAGATAAAATCTTACATTTAATTTCCAAAAATTAAGGATCAAAAGATGACCAAAACAATCAAATGGGGGATCGCAGGTCTCGGCAATATTGCACGAAAGTTTGCAGAAGATTTAAAAAGGGTTGCTCAAGCCGAGTTGGTTGGTGTGGCTTCCACTAACAGGGGTCGTGCACTGGCTTTTCAAAAGGAATTTAACGGACAAAAAGCCTATGGTAATTATGAAGATTTGTACCGTGATCCTAAAATACAGGTCATTTATATTGCCAGTCTAAACCAGAACCACAAAGACATGACCATGGCGGCACTGGAAGCGGGAAAAGGGGTTTTGTGCGAAAAACCCCTAGGACTCAATACGGAAGAGATCCGGGCTATGATCGCATTGGCTCAAAAACAAAATTGTTTTTTGATGGAAGCCTTGTGGTCGCGTTTTAATCCAGCCATACAAAAAGCAAAACAGTGGATCACAGCGGGGCAGATTGGTGATCCCAAATTTCTGTATGCCGAGTTTTCCTTTTACCGTCTTAATATAGATTCCTCCCATCGTTTGATGGATCCTAAAAAAGGAGGAGGGGTTTTGCTGGACATAGGAATCTATCCCTTATTTCTGGCCTATTTCATTTTGGGTAAACCCAAAAAAATAGTAGCACAATCCATCTCTGCAAATACGGGGGTGGATGTTCAGACCTCCATGATACTGCAATATAAAAATAACCAAGCGGTGCTCTATTGTGGTATTGCCAACGAAAGCGACAACAACGCCAAAGTGGGGGGAACAAAAGGGGAAATATTACTCCATGGTTTTTGGCATAATGCCCAAAAAGTGGAGTTGACCCAATCTGGAACCACCACCCAAGAAGATTTTCCCCTAGAGGGGAACGGTTATGTTCCTGAAATTGAAGAGGTCAACCGCTGTATCGCCTCGGGGAAAAAAGAGAGTAATTTGTGGAGCCATCAAGACGCAATAGAACTAGGTAAAATGGTTGAACAAGTTTTCGAAAAAATAAAGTAAAAGAGCTAAGCCACTATTTAACTAAAAAAGATTTACTATAGGTTTTCTCTCCATTGACCGTAATTTTGTAAAAGTACTGTCCGGGAGGAAGGCGTTGGGTAGCGGTATCAATTAAAGAGAGGTTGTGCTTTCCGGAGTTTAAACCAGAACTAATAGTGTTTCCTACTTTTCTTCCCAATACATCAAAGACATTGATTTCGACATTGGCGTATTCATTAATTGACAGGTATAAGCTGACACCGTGATCTCCGTTTACTGCCGCGTGGAGGGGAAGGTAAGGGTCTTCGGTAATAGGCAATTTTTCCGATCCATCACAACCCAATCCCAATCCCAAAAGTTGGGGCTTGGGACCGCTAATGGCATTGCTGACATCGACGGCATCTGCACACAACCAATCGGTAAGGACAGAAGCATATACAGCTCTAAAATCGATACTGCTTGCAATATTACCTTTCTTATCCAGTGCTCTTAGGTTAGGGTGCTCACCAATAAAACCATTGCCGTTGAGGGCTGGCCCAAAAAGCATAATTGGCGCAGCAGAACCGTGGTCGGTTCCATTTGAACCATTTTCAGCAACCCGACGGCCAAACTCAGAAAAGGTCATCGAAAGTACTTTGTCGGCCACTCCATAATCACTCAAATCTTTGTAAAAGGTTTGGATGGCCTTAGAGAGTCTTGACATCAAGGATTCATGACGTGCAGGCTGGTTGGCATGGGTGTCAAATCCGCCCAATGAAACCATGTACACTTTGGTCCCCAGACCCCCTTTGATAAATCGAGAGACCAAACTCATTTGTAAATCAAAATTATCATTGGCGTAGGAATCAAATGCTCTGGACTTTTCGTAAGCCTGATTGATCACAGAGGCATAACGGAATGTGGTGTTTGAGGCTTCTCTTAAAAAGGAAACCTGCTGGCTATGAAGGTTAGTCCTGATGTTTTGGTTGTCAAATAAGGTTCCGTTTTCGGCCACTCTTTTGAGGCGTTGTGGACTGGATACCGAAAAAGAATAGGTTGTGAGATCTCCATCAAAAATCATATTTCCACCACCGCCGATTTGAATGGCTAGGGGTTTTTTGGGTGGGTTGTTCATGTAATCCCCATACTTTCCCTCGTAGTATCTACCCATCCATCCAGAACTAATCTCACTGTCGGGAGTCGTCGTTGCCCAAATTTCGGAGGATTTAAAATGGGATAAGTTTTGATTTTCGTAGCCCACACCGTGGATGACTTTCATGGCACCCTCGCCCCACATAGGTGCCACAGCGTTCATAAAATTAGGCATACCATGATTGTCGTTAAGCTTGTAAATGTTGTTTTCTGGTATATGAATTTTGGGTCGTTTGTTGGCATATAAATCAAAATCGTAAAGTGGAACAATTGTATTGAGTCCATCGTTACCGCCTTTAAGTCTAATGAGCACCAATATACGATCGGAATAGGCATCGGAAAGGGCTTGGTTCAACTGAGGAGATTCGACCACTGACAGAGTACTGTTCCCAAATGAAATGGCACCTGCTCCTGCCATACCGAGGGTTCTCAAAAATCCCCGCCGATCCCAGTGCGCGTGATCAAGATCATGAGACTTTAAATGCATTTCATTAGGTTTATGGCGCTTCATCTCTATTTCAATTGAAATTCAGGTAGGGTTATAAAAAAGCGCATCAAATCGTAGACCTGTTTACTAACGCTGTTACTATTTAAAGACCAGGTTCCATCTTCAAAATAACTTTCGGGGACATCGCCCATAAATATATTAATGGCATCAGTCATTTCCTCCTCTTTAATTTGGTAGGGGCAAAACATAAAATCTTTAAGTTTCGTGACGATCACCCTTAAATCGGTTTGATCACTTCCCACCAAGGCTTGGATAAAAGTTTTAAACTGGTTTTTGTTTTTTTGCCAGTATTTGATCAACAAATAATCTGCAAATTCCCAACGCTTGGGTAAGGTTTCAGAATTGATCCAATCGTGATTGCCTTGCCATCCTGCCACATCGATCGGGGAAAAAATTTCTTGTCCCATGTCCCTGCATTTATTTCTAAAGTTCAATTCCAAATCAACGTTGACCGGGTATTGAAAAGAAAGGGATTGGTGCAATCCCAACATAAGATCAATGGGACTTTTGATGATCACATTGTTATTGACCGAGTCGAAAAAATGCTCGCTTTTAAACAATTGTTTTATTACAGGTAAGATTTCAAACTGATTGTCCTTTAGAGACTTGGCCATTTGGCCAATTATGGATAAATCTTCTTCGGGGCTTACAAAATAACGATAGATTTTGGTACAGATAAAATCGGCAACGAGGTCTTCTTTTTCCTGAAATAAGATGTCGATAACATCGTCGTATCCCCAATTACCCGTTTGTCCAAAAATGGTTTTTGATCCCTTATCAAAAGTATTTTCATTGAATTCAATGACGCCCATGTTGGTTTTAAAACGGTTGTATCCTGTGAGTGCTCTTGAGGTCTCTGTAATGTCCTCTTGGGTATACCCATTGCCTTCGCCAAGGGTAAAGAGTTCATACAATTCTCTGGCGTAGTTTTCATTGGGATTGTTTTTTTTGTTTTCATAACCATTGAGGTAGCGTAACATGGCCGGAGCCAGTCCCATTTCGCTGACAAGAGTTTTGAAATTCCCCAATGCATGGGATTGGATCAAGGCATAATATTGGTAGAGATAGGCCGGTTGGTTAACGTCCTTGTATTCTATAACAAAATGATTGCTCCAAAACAAGACCAGACGTTCTCTAAAACCGTTATTGGTGATGTCTGTATAAGCCTGTTTCTGGCAAATCGTATGATAATAGCCTTTGTTTTTCCCGGAGTTGTTGAATTGCTTATTGTCCCATTGACCCCATTCGGGAGCAGGGGTTACCTCCATATCTGCTGCCACTCCCACAATGTCATCAATCATCGTTCCGGGAGTAGAGTTGAGATAGAGATTGATATTGGATAGGGAACAACCAAAACCCAACCGCCTGGCAAGCAAGTTGATTTGATCGGCATTCCAGGGGTTATTTAGAGATGGAGAATAAGGTTTCAAATTGGTAAATAGCGTTTGTTGAAATCATAAAATATATTAAATCTAATAATTAATTAATAAAGAAAATCATCCACTTGTTTATAGGCGTCAATTACAGCGATTTCCCCGGCTTTATCGGGTCTGGAATTACCGTGCTCCATGCCCATAACCCCTTTAAAACCTCTGGAATGAATGTATTTAAAAACGTTTTTATAATTGATTTCACCTGTAGTGGGTTCCTTTCTTCCAGGGTTGTCTCCAATTTGGAAATAAGCAATTTCATCCCAGCATTTTTCGATATTTGGGATCAAATTTCCTTCTTGGATTTGCTGGTGATAGATGTCGAAAAGGATCTTACACGAAGGCGAGTTGACTGCCCTACAAATTTGAAAAGCCTGAGGGCTTTCCTTTAAAAACAAGCCGGCATGGTTTCTGTACCAGTTCAGGGGTTCCAATACCATTACAATATCGTTGGGTTCCAAAATGGCGGAAGCTTGTTTAAGACTTTCGATGACATTGGCGGTTTGATAGTCATCTACCAATTTTAAATCAATGGTTCCGGGAACTACAGTCATCCATTTAGCATCGACCCTTTTGGCTACCGTTACCGACGCTTGGATTTCCTCTAGAAAAGCCTTGCGATCATTAGCTTTTCCTCGGGCCAAAGTAGGATTTTTAAAGTCCTTATAAGCTACAAAAACCCCCATGGTCAGATTTCTTTTCTGCATGGTAGCAGCCATTTTTTCTTGCATAGCGACTGGCCGGGTATTCATATTGTTGTCTTCGAAAGCTGTAAACCCCTGATCGGCCATAAAGTTGAGTTGATCGATGGGATCGTCACCTGCCGAATGTTTGAACATACCCAGGTGGGGCGCGTATTTTAGATTGAATTGATGGGGAGCCACAGCATCCGATTGTGCGAATATCTTGGGAACTGTTGCAAGCCCCACTCCTGCCATCAGGGCGGATTGGGTAAAATTTCTTCTGTTCATCTTGTTCAATTTTTAAAATTCAGTGATACCCGGAGTTGGAATGGGATACATTCCATTGATGTCGGGCATTGTGGGTGGATTGCTGTTCCAGTCTATAGATTCGGGCATGATCTGCAGATCAGAATTCATGGCCTGATCCCAAGTAATTACTTTACCAGAATAGGTAGCCATTCTTCCCATAATGGCAGTTAGGGTACTTTTGGCACCATTTTCGGCATCTGCAATGACTCCACCATTTCGGATCGAAGCAAACAATTGATCATGCTCCACCTGATAGGGATTGGGCTCATTTAAAGGATCGGCTGAAGACTTACTGGGTTTGGAACTATTTGTTTTGTGCCCAGCTTTGTATTTGTACATTTCGTTTCCTTCCAAGTCGGTAAGTTGTCCTACACGCGAATTAATAAATCCTTCAGTTCCTTGAAAGGTTTCATCAACCCTGCGCATACATCCTGGTTGGTGACGACACTGACTGGAGATCACGGCTCCGGAATCATAGGTGAATTCTACAAAGTGGTGATCAAAAATTTCTCCGTGATCTTTTCCATTTCTTACTTGTCTTCCTCCCATTCCTTGGGCTTGGGATGGATAGCCTCCGATAAACCAGTTGGCTACATCAATATTGTGTATGTGTTGTTCCAAAATATGATCCCCACACAGCCAGTTAAAATAATACCAGTTGCGCATTTGATATTCCATTTCAGTTTGTCCAGGCTGTCTTTTTCTTACCCATACACCATAACTATTCCAGTAAACCTGTCCAGCTACAATCTTTCCAATATAACCGTCTTGTACTTTTTGATACAAATCGATATATTTTTGTTGGTAATGACGTTGCAGTCCTACTACTACATTGAGTTTGTTCATTCTAGCCTTTTGGGCGACCTCCAGTACTTTTCTGACACCCACGGGATCAGTAGCTACTGGCTTTTCCATAAAAACATGCTTGCCGTTGTTGATGGCATATTCAAAGTGATAGGGTCTAAAACCGGGAGGCGTGGTCAGTATGACCACATCGGCCAAATCGATGGCTTTTTTATAGGCATCAAAACCGGAAAAGAGATTTTTGGGATTGACTTTGATTTTCTTAACACCGTCGAAATGTTCTTGAACGGTTTTAAGACTTTTTTCAACGTTGTCCTGAAAGGCATCGGCCATGGCTACCAGCTCGACATTTTCATCGGCTTGTAAGGCTTGAACGACAGCACCTCTTCCGCGACCACCACAACCTACTAACGCAAGTTTTAGTTTTTTGTTGCCATAAACATTGGCCATGGCTCCCACGGGGAGACCTGCCGACAAAATTCCGGTCGTTGCTAAGGTAGAACTTTTTACAAAGTTTCTTCTACTAAGTGAGTTGTTTTGTTTTGATTTCATTGTTTAGTTATTATTAATTCCAATACGTTTTTTGCTCTTCAGGTGTTAGAGTTTTAATCGGTCTTACAACCCTAAAACCTACAAATGGGGCATCGGTGTGCCACCATAGGCTTTTTGGGATCTGAGGATCTCTTTTTTTCCATTTTTTGGAGGAGGGTCTTCGTGTTGCACTTCTCAACCTACCGGCCTTGTCTGACCATGCTCCACCCCTTACAACGCGGGGGTAAGTTTTGGTTGGTTTTTGAAGGGGATTATTTGCGGTTTTCCTTTTTCTTTGTTTGTAAAGGGTCGGAACATACTGATCCAGTGTCCATTCCGAAACATTCCCATGCATATCATACAAGCCCCAAGGGTTGGGTTTTTTTTGACCCACTTGATGATAGGCGCCCCCACTATTTACCTCATGCCAAGCGTAAATATCTAAATCTGCGGGATCATCTCCAAATGAATAGGCGGTTTTTGTTCCTGCCCTACAGGCATATTCCCATTCTGCCTCGGTGGGCAGGCGGTAAAAATTACCGGTCATGGCAGAGAGCCATTCGCAAAATTTGGCCGCGGCCAGTTGGGTCATGCAGATGGCCGGGTAACCTTCTACCCCCATCCCAAAACTCATTTCGGTATAGGGTTGGGTAGCTCCGGAAACCCCATCAATATCAATGTCTACTTCCTTACCATTGAGCTGCTGGGGTCTTTTGCTGTCTATGTCACGAGCGACAAAAAGTTCGTATAAATCCCAAGTGACCTCAAATTTACCCATCCAAAAGGGGTCAACCTCTACCTCGTGTTGAGGGCCTTCATCCCCAAAGTGACCTTGTTCAGACTTTGGGCTTCCCATTGTAAATGTACCGCCTGGAACGAATACCATTTCAACTTTTTCTTTTGTCCCTGGAATGGACTGGGTATACTCTTTTTCATTCTCTCCAAAAGCGATCAGAAAAAGGGATGTCAATATTAATTTGATTATTTTTTTATTCATTTGCTGGCATTAGCGATTAACTCTTTTTAAAAGCAACGGAATTCCGACTTCAGTGATCTCATGTCCATAGCCTCCTATTTCTATCAATTCGTTTTGCTGGTGACAATTGATTTTTAACATTCTTCTCAAATAGGCATTTTCCTCATACATACCAAAAAATTCCTTTTCGCGGTCTCCCGTGATCAATGTGATGGGGGGGGCATCGCCGCGAGCGTGATATACCGGAGCATAGTGATCGATCAGTGCTTGGGTGATCTCCATACCGTATTCTTTTCGAATGGTGTGATTGGTAAAAGTCGTAGCCGATAGTGTAATGACGCCTTTGATTTGGTTGGCCTCCAACTTGTATTTTTTGAGCCATTTTTGATCCAAACTCACCATCAGAGACAAATAGCCTCCCGACGAAAATCCACAGACGTAGATCTGTGATGTGTCACCACCGTATTGACCGATGTTTTTAAACACCCAGGCAACTGCGGCTGCAGCATCCTCAATGTATTTTGGAGCTTTTACCTTGGGGTGCAAGCGGTAGTTCACGGCCACTACGGCAAGGCCTTTTTCCTTAAACTGTTCGGGAATAGCTTTTGAGCCACTTTTGAGTCCACCCCCATGGAACCATATAACGGTTGGGAAATTCTCACCATCAGTAGAATAATACAAATCTAACTTACAGCGCTCCTTTTGATAAGTTCCATCCACTGGATTTTCGTAATAAGGTATATCCATTATAGTTTTGTATGACGTTGACTGTGCAAAGCTGACCCCCAAAACCATCATAAAAATGAAATGAAATAATTTCTTCATGGTCTTAAATTTTATTTATTGATGGAGACTGCGCACCCATTTCTTGAACCCATACGTTTAACAATTTTTTTAATTCGTTAAGCTTGGCTCCTTCCTGCCTGGCCAAGTCGATCTTTTCTTCGGGATCTTGCTCAATCTGGTAGAGTTCGTAACGATCCTCTTCGAAGAAATATACGACTTTCCAGGGGCCTTTGCGCAAAGCTCTACCGGGCGTCCAGCCACTGCCGTGATAATGGGGAAAATCCCAAACCATGATGGAGTGGGTTTTATCGGTTTTACCCTCCAAAAGTGGCTTTAGACTGATGCCGTCCAGATGTTGGTCGGGCTGTATTGAAATATTTCCGTACTCCAAAATGGTGGGATAAAAGTCCATACTGACAGCTGGGAGTTCAATAACTTTAGCGATCTTGTTATGCGGTGTTTTGATGATCAGGGGGACTCTGATCCCTCCTTCATAGACCCATCCTTTTCCCGCTCGAAGTGGCAAAACACTGGTGGGGGCAGTTCGATGTTCTTTTTCAAGAGTAGTCAATCCACCATTGTCAGAGGTAAAAATGATCAGTGTATTGTTTAGCAACTCTAGGGCTTCCAATTGATCGATCAATCTGCCCACATTTTTGTCCATGGCATATACCATGGTAGCATAATCAGCATTGTATTGATTTTGTACCGTATAACCGCCTAGATCATTGATTTTAATGGCTAAGGTGTCTTTGAGTGTTTTCTTTTTGGCCTGAAATTTTGGCAAGTGATTTAGGTGGGCTTGAATGGGGGTGTGAACGGTGTAATAGGAGAGATATAGTAAAAAGGGATTGTCTTGATTTTGAGAAATAAACCTGAGCGATTCATCGGTAAGCCGATCCGTCAAATGTTCTCCTTCAGGACCATCCACTAATTTAGGATTTTTGTAGGGCGAATAATATCCCCCCGGGGGCGAGCCCTTGTGATGCCCTCCTTTGTTGATTTCAAACCCCTGATCTTCGGGAAAAAACCCTTCGTCCCCCAAGTGCCACTTTCCGGCAAAAAAAGTTTTATAACCTTGTTGTTGCAGGGCCTCGGCCAAGGTGGTCTCTTGCAATGGCAAAGCGTGAAGATCAGTGGGCCCGAGTAGTTTTCGATTTTGGGGGTTTTGGCCGGGAATCCAATCTGTGATGTTTAATCGAGTGGGGTGTTTACCCGTCATGATGGCAGCACGTGTGGGGGAACAAACGGGATGCGCGGAATAGGCCTGTAAAAAACGAAAGCCCATATCGGCCAATCGGTCAATATTGGGGGTTTCATAAAAGGAACTTCCATAACAACTCAGATCTTTCCACCCCAAATCATCCACCAAGATAAAAAGTACATTGGGGCGGGTGACTATTTTTTGGGGGGGCTCAGAACAGCCAAAAAACAAGAATAATGAAAGTAAATAAAGTTTCTTCATCAAGAGTTTTAGGGTTTAACTGTTACGGGCCAACCTGTAAATTGTTTTGCATCGGACCTAGAAACGTCTTCGATTCTGGGCCAGCACTCGAAAGTGACTTCCTTTTTTTCAATATTAAATCGGACAAAACCAAATCCTGCACCGTTGGAGTTGGAATCCGGATTGGCATAGGCATGCATGGTAATTTTATTTTTAAAACCGTCGAGATAGCGACCTGTCCATGGGAGGGCGTCGTTGTTATTTTCGCCGGGCATTTCGTCTTCGGGCCACCACCATCGGCTGTAATAGTTGTTGACAATGGCAGGAACTACAAAAGCCCATGGGCCGTCCTCAAAGGCTTCTATGCCGTGATGAATAACCGTGGGCAGGTGTTGGTCTCCGGCGATGTGAACCGCTCCGGCTTTTTGGATCAGGCCTAGGGCTTTATTTCTTCCGTGTTGGGGCCATCCGTTGGAATCCAAATCTGCATGAAGGCGATTACTTGCTTTTCCATGCAAATGGGCCCCTCCACAAAATCCGGTAGCGGATAGAACGGCTTTCATTTGAGAGCTTCTATCACTCCCCCATTCTTCCAAAAATTGATGCTGTAAATCTCCCAGTAAAACCAATTCGGGTAAATTGATGGACTCGGGATTGTAATTGGGGTCATTAATATGGTCGGCCCTAGGCCCCTGTCTGGGGATTTTTCCATTGGGCCCAGATTTGAATTTTCGATCTTCTATTATTGCAAAATCTACTCCTCCAATTTTTAGGCTGGTGAAATAGGCTTTGATGCCCTGCTCCAAAGGAGCTTGGTGATAAGCATCCGGTAAATGGGCGGTTTGAGCCCTTTCTACCATTTTGACGTATTCGGGGTGAAAATAATAGCCCCCATCATTGCCGTCTTTGCGCATGGATTTTTTACCGCTTTCGCCCCACAGATTGCCCTGCCCTATGTCGTGATCGTCGGGAATGGTAACACAAGGGCGGTTTCTAAAAACTTCTCTAAACTGTATCCCAAACTTTAACCAGGCGGCCGTGTGTTCCTTGTGGTCATATGATTGATCTCCGGCAAAAAATACAAAGTCGGGGTCTAATGCATTGATGTTTCTAACGTATTCCTCTCTGTCGCCTCTGTCCTTATTACTGTTACAGGATAAGGCCGCTAAGGTTATTTCACTTTTTTCTTTAGGATCCTTTCTTATGGTTCCCACGAAACTGGCATTTTGACCATGGGATAATTTATATTTTACCGATTGATTCATGTCCCAATTTTCAATTCTAAACAAAGCAGACCATCCGATCTCATTGACTTCTTGAGATTGAACTTCTTCCCATTGGTCATTTTGATAGAGGGATAATCCTACGGTTCTACTCTCTTCCGGATGTAGTGGAAAAAGCTGGGCAGAGAGCTTTAAGGTATTATTTGAAGTGGTGTAAATCCCAAAAGCGACGACCTGATCCCTGGGCACCTTCATATCGATGATCTTACTGGTTTTGCGGTTCCACCAATCATTGGTTGCTAAGGTATCTAAGGCAGTAAAGGATGCTTTTACGTATGTTGTAGAGGGAGTCTGACAAGCACCCACCAAAAGGGTAACCACAAAAATTAATCCAACAAAAAGTTTTTGGGATTTATACATAATTTGGTTTTTGACTAAAGTTAACAAAGTATTGGTAAAAAAGAATTCAGAGGATAGAGAAATATCCTATTGAAAAAGATAAATAACCGGTTGGGCTTAAGTTGCTCTCATTGGCCAAAGCCTTGGGTAAATTGATATTGTAGGACAACTGAAAATCCCAATTTCCTCTGTCTAATTCAAGGGGGATGCTGATTTGGGTGTTGATCAGGTCGAACACATTTCTCTCTACTGTTTGCGTTGTGAAAAACCCGGAGGCAATTTGTTCGCTAATGGTTTGTTCACTCATCAAAAAACTCAATTGAGGGTTGAAGGACATTTCCCAGCTCTCGGTTTCAAAAATTGAAATGTCATAACTGCTGGTGAGGGAAGTATAAAAAGCGGTTGATCCTCCAAAAAGGTATCCTGTAGCGCATCGCAATCTGAAACTGTTTTTGCGAAAGGCCAAAGCAGCCGAAAGTCTGTTGGGGTTGAGCTGGGCAGTATCGTCGGCAAAAAAGATGCGACTGTAGATCCCCATCAGACTAAACCGTTCCTTTCGATCTAAAAAAAGAGAATATCCACTGCTGATCGAAACAAAATCCCACTTGGGATCGAGTTCGCTGAAATAGGCTGAGCCCACACTGATAAAAAAATTTTGCCCCCGCATATAACTGATGCTGGGGGTAAAACCAAATTGGTTAATGTCAAAATCCCTTCCAGCAAAAAATACGCTTTCATCAAATGAAAAGTTGGTGTATAAATAATTGGTTTTTGATAAGTCCACCAGCAAACTGTCGGTGGAGAAGAATTCATCCATGACGCTGTCCAGAATGGTATCTTCTTCTTCGGTTTGTGAAAAAATATGAAGGTGTACCAATAAAAAGCCGACAAAGAGGAACTTTTTCATTTACTAAATATAGTAAAAGAAGAAAATTGAAGATCAAACCAATAGATTTAAAACCTATTGTTTGGGTTTCATTTTCTTAACCCGTTGCTTAACATTTTGTTTTTTGCCCTTTAGCTTTTCTCTACGCCCATCGAATCCGGATTTGTAGTCTTTGAGCTTTTCCCTTCTTTCTTTAATGTTTTGCTTACGGAGTTTTAAAGCTGTTTTTTGTTTTTCGTTCAGGGACTTGGAAAAGGCATCCTTGAGTTTTTTCAAAGACTCACGATTCCCTTTAAGAGCCTCTTTTTGGTTAGCGGTAAGTGTCTTCATGAGGGCCTGCTGTCTTTCTTTCAAGGAAAGTGAGTTGTCCTTGAGCAGACTTTTTTGTTCCTCAGAAAGGGAATTTCTGAAGGCTTCTCTGTTTTGTTTGACCAATTCCCTTTGGGATTCGATCATCTCCAATTGCTTGGGGGTGTATATTTTTTGAGGAACATTGTCCTGAGCCGCCAAACCACCAAACCACAAAGTGGTGAGTAACAACAGAGCATATATGGTTTTATTTTTTTTCATTTTAAATTGACTGAGCTCAAAACATATTGTTCTTCAAACCATTCATCAAATTCGTTATCCTCTACAAACAGGGATTCGATCATGGTTTGATCCGCCAGCAGGTCTTGTTCAGAACCCTCTACGGTTTCGACCAGCTTGGCTTCTTGTGAAACAGTATTTTGGGAATCGAAATAGAAGGTAGTGGCCAGGAGTATGGTAAAAGAAGCTGCGATTCCATATTGCCAATACAAACGAAAAACAGGAGGTTTTTTTGAGGACGGGGCGACATCGTCTTTGACCAAAGATTCAAACTTTTCAGACCAAATGTGATCCTTGTCTTTTTCTAATGGAATTTCCACTTTAGAAAAAAGATCGTCGATCTCCCCATCCATAAACTGTTCTTTTTTACTCATCTTTGATTGAGGTTTTGTTTCAATGCCTTTAAAGCCAAACCTATTCGCTTTTCAATCGCTTTTTGTGATAAATTTAATACTTCTGCAATTTCTTTATGCGTGAGTCCTTGCATCTTACTCATCAACAGTGCTGTTTTTTGTTTCTCTGGCAATTGGTTTAAGGCTTTTTGAAATAGTACTTTTTTTTCCAAAAGATCATCATTGTTGTCTGGCTCCCGGATCAATCTCAAATCTGTACTTTCTGTATACTCTTTTTCTGCTTTTTTCTTCCGAATATGGCTGATGAACTCGTCGGTGGCCATTTTAAAGAGCAAGCTCTTAATATTGCCCGAGGCAATCTCTATTTTTTTGGCCCAAACCTTCATGAATACATTTTGAGCAATGTCTTCAGACAAATCCTGATCCCCTGATCGGTAGATGAGGTAGCGTCTGAGGTTGTCAAAGTGCGCATCATAAATCATTTTAAAATCTTTGGCCGTCAACTTTTAACTCCTTAAATCCAATTCCCAAGATAAGTTTTATCAAAGGAATTGGACCGGAAAATTGACAGATAATTACAAACAAAACTTATTTCTTTTCTCTTTTCTTTTTCTTTTTCAATATGTTTTTAAAGCGGTCTATCCTTTTGATATCTTTCAAATCCACCGTTTCAACCTCTCCGTCTTTGGAAATTTCTACAAGAGTATCACAGGTTCCGTCTCCAAAATCGGTGGTGATGATTTGCTCCCCATCGTCGGTGACCTTAATTCCTTCTACAGGGACTTTTCCTCTTTTTCTTTGTCCTTCATCAAAACAGTCGTAAACAAATTTGATGGGAGTAGTGATTTCCATGGAAAAGCTAACCCCTTCAGTACTGACTCCAGATTTGCTACCACTGAGGGTGCTGTATTGCTTCTTATCGTTTTCCACGTGAATGTAACGGGTCATTTCAGCACTTTTGGTTTTAAAAGTCCCGTCTTCGTATATCATTTTTCCGTCAGTTAACGTAGTTCGCATGGTTTTACTACCGTTTTCGCCTATAGATATGATTTCGGTTCTACGGGTTCCTTCCATTTTGACCCCATTGAGGTAGAAATCATCAAAGCTAACTTGTCTATAACTACCTGCCTCTTCTTGAGTTTCTGAATAGCTAACAATCATGTTTCCACTTCGAGTCTGGCCACGCTTTCCCTCACATTCTTCGGAGAAAGTAATGGTCTTGGTATTGTTCTCTTCATCTACAACCACGCTTGCACAGTCTCCGTATTTATCCCCTTTAAATTTTTTAGGTTCTATATCTGAGGTAGTGTCAGCAGATCGAGCACTAATCGCATTGTAGCTCATATCAAAACTTTCTGATACTAAGTCGTCGATGTCCTCCTCAAAGGCAATGGAATTGATGGTTTCCAAAACAGTAGTCGTGCTTAGGTTTTCTGAGAAACCACTTACTCCATCCTCGGAACAGGAAGTCATCAAACCAAAACTCAATACCAACAGGGTAAATTTTTTCATTTTCATAACAATTTCTTTTTTGATTACACCTATAACCCGATTCAGAAATTAAATACCCTACTTATTTTTAAAAAAAATTGTTTTATGCTGAAAAATAAGCTTCGTCGATTCCCCTCTAACTGGTTGATAAAAGACCAGTAAATCATATATTTGCTTACGATAGTTTATTATGAATTTCCGCCTTCAAGAATACAAAGCTCTTTTTTACCGCATTTTTTTGATTTACCTCTGTTATTTCTTGTGCAGGATACTATTTGTTTATTTTAACAACGACCTCGTTCAGGTAAAATCAGTTTCCCAACTGGCAGAATTGTGCTATTACGGACTTCGTTTTGACAATGTCGCCATTGTTTACTCCAATATGGTTTTTATCCTTATGTCGATCATTCCATGGAAAAAAACATCCTACCCATTATATCAAAAAGTGGTTTTTTGGGTTTATTGGCTTTGTAATGCCTTTTTTCTGTCCCTAAACTTTATTGACTTTGCTTATTATCGGTTCAATCAAAACCGATTAATGAATAATTTTTTAGAGGTGATTGAATTTGAAACCAACAAAACCGGTTTGATTCTACATTTTGCTTGGGTTTATTTACACCTCATAATTCTATTTATAGCCATGCTCTATCTGCTGGCTTTGGCCTACAAAAGGGTAAAAATCTATCCCTTAATCATAGAAAATTATTGGCGTTACGGTCTCAGCTCTGTTGTTTTGTTTTTTGGAAGCATCGCGCTTTTTGTTTTGGGGGCTCGTGGAGGTGATTTCAAAAAGAGCACCCGTCCCATCACACTGATCGATGCCATGGACAATGTCAGAACCCCACAACAGGCCGATGTGATACTCAGTAGTGCCTTCACACTTATTAAAACACTGGGGCAGGATAATTTTAGCAAATCCAAAGACCGCTACACCGACTTGGACGTTGAAAAGGAACTTAATACCATCAAACAGTACCCCCCATCAGAAAGATTTGAGAAAAAGCCCAATGTGGTGATCTTTATCCTTGAGAGTATGGGAAGAGAGTATTGGGGAGCTTTGAACCAACCCTACAACATCCCTGATTTTGAGGGTTATACTCCATTTCTAGACTCATTGGCGCAACACAGTTTGATTTTTCCCAACAGTTTTGCCACCAGCCGAAAATCGATTCATGGCATGCCCTCCATTTTGGCGGGTATTCCTTCTTTTGAAACGTCATACGCCTCATCACTTTATTCCAGACAAAAGGTGAGTTCAGTGGTTTCGTTCGCCAACCAATTGGGGTATCATACTTCTTTTTTTCACGGAGCCGCAAACGGATCCATGGGCCTTTTGGGCTTTGCCAATACCCTGGGGTTTGAACGTTATTACGGCAGAACTGAATTTAATAATGACGATGAGTTTGATGGCTCTTGGGGCATTTGGGATGAACCTTTTTTGCGTTATATGAAATCGGTTTTAGACCAACAAAAAACACCTTTCCTCAGTAGTGTTTTTACGATCACCTCACATGAGCCTTATGTGATACCAAAAGCGTATGAGGGTAAATTTGACAGAGGCCATGTGCCCATGCACCAATGTGTGGGATATACCGACCATGCGCTGCGACAATTTTTTAAAGAAAGTAGTAATGCCCCCTGGTTTGAGAATACTATATTTTTGTTTGCTGCCGATCACGGCAACCAAACCCATTTTCCTTTTTATGAAAAGACAGTGAATCGATTTGCTAACCCTTTGATGATCTTCAAACCCAACAGTAAGCTTAAAGGAGTTGATATGAGACTGGCCAGCCATATGGATATCTTCCCCACCGTTGCCGACCTGATCAACTACCCCAAGCCATTTAAAAGCTGGGGAAGAAGTTTGTTGTCCGACCAAGAACACTATCCATTTGTAATTAATTATTTTAGCGGAGGAAGTTATTTTATCATGGATGAAAATTTCATCTGTGTCCACAATGGAAACAAAGCCATTGGCTTTTATAAGCTAGAAGATAAAAACATGGAAAATAATTTGATTCAGAACAAAACCCAGCAGATGATTGAACTGGAAAAGAAATGCAGTATGTTTCTTGAAGATTATTTTGAAACCCTAATGTCGGGACGAAAAAAGTAGTCAAACCT
>CESO01037778.1_pt1 | contig 61939 bp, 48 predicted proteins | sample 356341 | NCBI WGS metagenome assembly CESO01 (sample SAMEA2621812, study PRJEB7988) | marine metagenome | biome: marine biome (ENVO:00000447); feature: deep chlorophyll maximum layer (ENVO:xxxxxxxx); material: "saline water (ENVO:00002010), including plankton (ENVO:xxxxxxxx)" | depth 35 m | reverse complement strand
ATAATAAAACAACTGAAGCACTAATTGCCCCATGTGGAGCAAAGACTGTGACACTTGACTTTACTTCGTTCAACCTAAGAGCCAACGCAACACTTAAAATTTATGATGGAGTGAATGCACTAGGTACACCCCTCCATTCAGGAAATGGATTTACGTCAGGTAACGCACCAAGTGGTTCTATTACTGCCAATTCTGGAGCAATGTACATGCTTTGGACCTCTACGACAGGCACAACAGCAGCAGGATTTACTGCCAACTGGACAAGCGTAGCCGGATCAGCAGCAGCACCAATAGCAGAATACACATATCCATCAACTACATTGTATAATGCAGTAGCAGTGGATTTTGTAAATACTTCAGCAAATGCAGAAGGGAGTACTAAATTTGAATGGACGCTAACTGGACCAGACAATACTTCAGCAAATACCAGAAACTTCTCGTATACCTTCCTAACTAATGGAGTTTATACCCTAGAGCTTAAAGTTATTGCATGTGACGGAAGAACAAGCAAGAAAAGTTATACGTTAACTGTAGTTGCACCAAACTCTACAACGAATTTGGACTTTACAGCTAACACTCAAAGACCAGCATTAGGCGGAGATGTGACTTTCACTGCTACAAGTGATAAGGCAAATAACTGGGAGTGGACATTCTTCCCTAACAGTGGAACAGATGTTACGGCGAATGCACCATCAGCAACCACTTCTAATGTACGTTCATTCAAATTCAACACACCTGGGAGTTATACGGTTCAGTGTAAAGGATACAATAGTGTAGACTCTGCTGCATCCGAAGCAACAGTTGTAAAAACAGCTTACATTGTAGTGGTGTCTCACTGTAAGCCTGCAATTGGAGTAACTACCTCAGAAGATGTAGGAATCAATTATGTAAGTTTATCAAACCCTAATACTGGAGATAAGTTTGAAAATACAAGCACATCGGGAGATGAGTACACAGATTACACCGGTTTGGGAACAACTTCATTGAACTTTGGAGGGGTTTATAACTTCGAGGTAAGGAGAAACACCAACGTAAACAACATGAACAGAAAAGTTTGGATAGATTGGAACGTAGATGGTGATTTTGACGATGCAGGTGAACTTGTAGGAGAAGAGACCAGTTCTAACACACTAAGTTGGACAGGAAGCTTCACAGTACCATCTATAGAGAAAGCGTTTGCTTCGACAACTCGAATGAGGGTAGGAGTATCATACAGCACCGATGATAATGAGCCATGTGGAGCATCAACAAGTGCAAGTGCCAACCGAATTGGAGAGTTCGAAGATTACGCTATCCAAGTAGTGAATGATGGTGATATGCCAGTAATTACACTTATTGATTCAGACACATTATATATCGAGCAAGTAGCAACACAAGCAGATGTAAATTATGTATCGCCAGGAGCTAAAGCTTATGATCCATCACAAGGAGATATTACATCGAATATAACAACAACAACGGATGTAGATCAAACCCTTCCTGGGATCTACTATGAGAACTATTATGTTATGGATGCATCAGGAAATGAGGCCTTGCCAGTAATTAGAGTAGTTTATGTGGTTTCAGATCAGACTCCACCAGTAATCACCGTAACAGGTGCTGCAGATACCACTATAGAAGTTGGAACTGCATGGGTAGATCTACCAGCTACAGCTATCGATAATAAAGAAGGAAATATATCAGATGCAATTGTTGTATCAGGAGAAGTAGATGTAAATACATTGGGAGATTACACGATAACTTACAGCATTGAGGATAACCAAGGAAATGCATCTTCAACTGAACGAATTGTTCGAGTCGTAGATACACAAGTTCCTGTAATCGATAATCCAAATGCAGATAAAACAGCTGCATGCTGGACAGTAAACGTACAGCTACAAAACATCTTTGCTGATGTAACTTCGGCAGCGGACAATTACAATAGCATAGGAGATGGATTAGTATTTACAGCAAATCCAGCAGCAAGTAACGGAGGAGCATCAGTAGATACGCGATTCCAAGGAACAACGTCAGTAACCTATACAGCAACTGATGAAAGTGGAAACGTTACAACACAATGTATCGATTATGTAGTGAGAGATTACATCCCGCCGGTAATTGATTTACGTACATTAGATGTGGTAAACCACAGAGTGAACACGCCATACACGCCTGTAAGTGCTAGTGCTTCAGATAACTTATATGACAACACTCAAATTAGTTTGACAAGTACATCGAATGTAGATGCATATACACTAGGAACTTATCAAGACACATATACAGCAACAGATGCTGCAGGAAACGTATCGGTAACAACTAGAACAGTAAATGTAATCGATGATATCGCACCTGAGATTACGGGTAAATTAGGAGGAATCATAAGATTAGGAGTAGGATCACAAGTAGATGCAATCAACTTTGTGAACTTCTCAGATAACTACGATGCACCTGCAGATTTAAGAACGAATCATACCTTAGTGTTTAATGACTTGAACCTACAAGAAGCTGGAATATACTCTGTAGTTTTCAGAACAGAGGACAACTCAGGGAACAGATCAAGAGAGTTTACACTATATTTTGATGTAAATTATGATTACGAAATAGTAGTAAATGGAATCAATGATCTTGCGTTGGCAGACATGATTAATGTATCTCCAAACCCAACCAATGGACCAGTTAACATCAGTGTTAACCTACCAGAGAATGAGGAAGTATCCATAGCGATCTTCAACACAATGGGTCAGCAAATAGCTGAAGTAGCCAATGGAAAAGTAACTAACGGAAGCTTCTCTGTTAATCTACAAGGAAATACTAACGGAATGTACTATGTTAAAATGAACCTTAAAGGAACAATTGTTACCAAGAAAATCATCTTGAACAACTAAGGGTTTATTCCTGACAAAAAAAGCTCTCCAATTTGGAGAGCTTTTTTTTTGTTCTTTTGCAACCTATCCACATAAAAAGTGTCTAATATTAATACATACGCAAATTGATAAGTGAAGAAGAACTTATACGACGATGTAAGGAACACGATCGATCTGCACAGAAAATGCTCTTTGAAAAGTATGCCAATAAGATGATGGCAGTATGTATGAGGTATTGTAAAAACCAAGAAGATGCAAAAGATCTTTTACAGGATGGATACTACAAAGTCCTGACAAGTATAAAATCTTTTAAAGGTAATAGTAGAATAGATACGTGGATGACACGAATATTTATAAACTTAGCCTTGAACAGAAACCGTATTGGTAGGAACAAATACAGTCATTACGAGTTTGACACAAAGTTTGAAAAAGCAGATTTTGATGAAGAACCAGTGAATGAAGACATAGAAGCCAAATTAGTCATTCAAGCATTAAATAAATTACCTGAAATTTATAAAATAGTGTTAAAAATGTATGCAATAGACGGACTAACCCACAAAGAGATAGCTAAACAGTTGAGCATTTCTGAAGGATCATCAAAAAGTAGACTTTCCAGAGGTCGTTCAATGTTAAACGCTAAACTTAAGCGTAAAAAGTAAAAATTAGATTGGATAATTTAAAGCAAATCGATAACATTCTTAAAAAAGCAGTAGCTGATATGCCAAATAGTGGCCATAATCTCAGCTCTGATTGGGATGCTATTGAAAAAAAATTAAAACAAAGAAAAAGACGCATCGTTTTCATGTGGTCGTTTCTAGCTTTATTTATTTCAAGTTCGCTAATACTTTTTAGACTAAATAGCAATACCTCGGCAGATAAATTAACTACTAATAAAGGTATAGCTAATCAAAAGAATTTAACTCCATTTTCAATTGAAAAATCTATTGAAAATGAAAACAAGAAAAACAGAAACAAATCGCTTCCTTATAACAAGGAAATTCTAAATACCAATAGGTCCGTTGCGATAAATAGCCAAAATACAATAACACAAAAAGATTTTAAAAAAACACAAAAAGATACAAAGACAAAAAAGGAATTTGCCGTTACTTTGCATTCAAAGACAATAAACATTTTCAATCAAAAGATAAATCAACCTAAAAAAATTGTCTTTGTTAAAATCCCACAACTAAAAAATTTAGTTAGTTCAAATAAAACTGCGTATAAAAAAGGTTGGGAGTATGGAATATCATTTACCCCAAGCATATCCAACAAAATAGTCCAAGAAAACAGTAATCTGTCTGGTTTGATCAACCGAAACTACAACCTCTTTATTGGAAATCAGGAGAAATCAACTTTCGCTAATAACTTTGGGTTTAACTTCTCCTACCACTTTGGTCCAAAATTATTCATTGCAAGTGGTCTTTATTTGACACAACGGGCTGAATACATAAACTATAATTATACAATCACAGAATTTCCTATTGTGACAAATGGCGAGATAACAGATTATGCACCTCTCAACCCCCTAGCTTATGTTGATATAAACCACGCTGGGTCAAATTTGTATCATTTTATTGAGATCCCTGTCAATTTAGGTTTTAAACAACCTATTTCTACTAACTTTGAAATACGCTCACAATTTGGAGTGTCTTTATTGTCTTTAACGAATATTGATGGTAAAAAAGGTAATTTTTTAAACTTACAATTAGAAGATTTATCAGATTTGAAATTTAACACCTATAATATAGCTACAACCGTTAAATCTGGAATATATTTTAATAAAAAAAGGTTTAACATTGGACTGGAGCCAAGTTATTCAATCAATATAAATTCTTTAAACGACTCTGAATCATCTGCATTCAAGACCAGACCATACTCATATGGCATAAACCTAACAACTAACATTAAAATTTTTAAGCAATGACCCGGTTTGTGTTAAATATCATATTGATTTTAAGTAGTTCATTTTTATTTGGACAGGTGTTAAGTCCTATGGGTCTCGGACTACCCTCTGCACCAGATAAGATTTCACAACACAACGATGGTATAGTTGTAGCATATGACGACAGAAATGGTAAAATTGAGTTGCAAGTTTGGAACGGTCATTTTTGGAATAAAATTACCCCCCCAAATATCCCTAAAACAGGACTAAAACCAGATGGTGAATTCAAAATTCTTGACTTACTTTCCTCAAATGGAGAACTATTATTAGCCGTAGGTTATGAAAACAGGAATCAACTTACAGACAATAACATCGTATTAAAATGGGGTAATGGAAAGTGGACAGACATCTCCAACAATACCCTAAATAATGCAAACTCATTTAAACAATTCTTTACAGAAGATAATACAATTAAATGTTTAGGTAAGTTCTCAAAAGATGGCAATTTATTTAATATTTTGAGCTACAAAGATGGCAATTGGGTGCCTGAAGGTAATGCAATTACAAAGGCATCTTATGAAGAAACATTTAAAAGTGCAGTATATCACAGCAATGTACTATACGCTACCGGTAACTTTTCTAGTCCATCTTCTTCTAATGTTTCCCTAGCAACGTGGAATGGATATTCATGGAATCCAGCTAACTATCCTCCATTTTTAGGTGAAAATATCACATTAGGACACTATGGCGGTAACGTCGTTGTATATGGAAAATCTGATTTTACAGACTCAAAATTTAAAATAAATAAAGATGGCATTTGGCAGGACATTTCATCAGGTCTTATCAATATTGTCATTGATCAAGTTGAACAATTTGCAGAATTGAATGACAATTTATTTGCACTCGGCAAATTTTCAGACACTGCAATAAAGGAAGATTATAACATATTAATATATTCCGATCAAAAATGGCAACCGACCAAGCTTAATCTTAGTAGTATCCAACAACTATATTCATGGAACGAGAGTGTAATACTTTCGGGTGACTTTACAGATAACTCAAAGCTAAACTATATTGGAGAAGTTTTCACAGATCGAGCACAAATCACCGCAAGAGTTTTTAATGATCTAAATTCGAATTGTATTAAAGAAACAGGTGAGCTGTGGTTATCTGGGTATCCAATCAAAGTTGATAATATTGACTCCCGTTTTCATACTGATAATAGTGGCCAACTATATCTTCATGTCGACAAAGAAATTCACCAACTAAATGCAGAAGAATATCAATACTATACACCCACCTGTCCCGACATTGTAATAGCTGCTTACGAAAATAAAACATACTATGGGACAGCCCTTGGAGTTCGTCAAAAAATGGGGGTTTCAGATATTGAAGTTTATGTGTCTGATAATCAAGGAGTAAATGCAAATATTGGCGATCGTAAAACACTTACTGTTTGTGTGAATAATGTTGGTAGTCAGCCTATTACCAATGCAGACTTAAAAATAAATTTGAGCAATGATTTTAATTTCATTTCAAGTCAAATTCCTTACCAGAATATTGACAATAATGAATTATCATATAATATTGATTTAAGTGTTAATGAGTCTATTTGCTTTGAGATTGTGTGTAACGTTACGGGTACAGACAACTTAATTGTAAAATCTTCAATAAATCTAACTCAAAATACGGACCAAGACGTCTCCAATAATTCTTACGAATTGGAATACGAAGAAGGACAAACATTAGCTAATGAGAAATACTGTATTAATGGAGAAAAAATTAGCCCAACGAATAACAGCCTTAGATATAAAATAGGAATACAGAATACCACTAATGATGAAGTTGATGGGATTACTTTGGTTGATGAGTTAGACCCCAATATTATTATCAGTCAACAGGGTGTAGCAGTAAACACTAGTCACTCAGAGTCCAAACCAATTACAACCTATGAATACTCAAGAAATGAAAGTGGTGATTATACTGCTAAATTAATCACTAGATGGAGAAATATTCAACTAGCCACTAAGGAATCAGACGAAGAGGCCTCTAAAGCATTTGTTGATTATTCAATAAATATTCTGCCCAAGTCATTAGATATTGGCAAAGAGATATGTAATACTGCTCTCATATACTTATCACACGCCAACGGATTGTTTGAGGAGCCTAAAGTTACGAATACTGTTTGTTCCAAGGTTGAGGAAACATTGGGAATAATCAATAATGTGAATCAAAAAAATATCGATAGTAAACTATCGATTGGCCCAAACCCAGCGGACAACATTTTGAATTTCGTGAATTCTAGTCATGAGACAATAAATATTTTGTTAATCAATAACATTGGACAAAATGTAAAGAGCTTCAAGCTTGATCCGATAGATGAAAAGAATATTAACGTAAAAGATTTGCCACGTGGTGTTTACATGGTATTTTCAAGTGGTATTTTATCAAAAAAGATTATACTTAATTAGCAACAGCAAGACTTGCAACGCTTAGTTTTAAATCGTTAACTCTAAGTAATGAATTTCCGCAACTGATTATTGTTGCTCCCGTTGTTATAACGTCGTCTATTAGTAAAATATGTTTCCCCTGTAGTAGCTTCAAATTCTGTACTTTAAATATATTGTCAGTATTTATCCTTCTATCTGTTCGATTTCTTTTTGTTTGGGATTTATTGTTTACAACCCTTCTTAAGACATTATTTAAAACGGGAACTTTAATAATGTTTGAAACACCATTTGCTATAATCTCTGCTTGATTGAAACCTCTTTGATCTTCTCGCTTTTTATGCAAAGGGGTTGGAATAATAAAGTCAATGTCATCTAATTTATCAAAAGACATAATAAAATGCCCAAACGCTTGCCCCATGGTAAAACCAATCTCATTATTTCCATTATACTTAAGTTCATGAATTATTTTTTGCACCTCATTATTTTGTGTAAAAAACAAATATGCTAGGCACTCCTCTAAAGGTAAAATACCCCAAAATTTTTTACGCAAATCATTGTTTTTCAGCTCATTGAATTCGTATCGCGGCAAATTGTAATTGCACATATCACAAACAAAACGCTCTTGATTACTCAAAAAACCTTTGCAACAAACACATAAATCGGGGAATAATAATTGTGCGAACGATTTAAAGAAATTTTTCATATCATGCACAAATTAATAGAAATGAAAGACCTTTGCAAGTAAATTATGTTTGAACAAAAAGATAAAACGAACATTAGCTCTTTGGGTGAGTTTAAATTAATTGATCATCTCACCAAGTCATTTACTGTCAGTAAAACGGAAACTATCCTTGGTATTGGTGATGATGCAGCCATAATTGAATCAAAAGGCAAACATCAATTAATAAGTACAGATATGTTAATTGAAAATATACATTTTGACATCATGTACTCTCCCTTGGTGCATATAGGATATAAAGCAATATCTTCAAACATAAGTGACATCTGTGCAATGAATGCTAGAGCGACTCAAGTACTTGTTTCTATTGCAATATCCAGTAAATATACTCTCGAGGCTATTGAGGAATTATACGTAGGAATGAGAGCTGCTTGCGAAAAATATGACGTGCAACTTATTGGTGGTGACACTTGCAGCTCAGTAACAGGAATGGTTATTTCTGTAACAGCAATTGGATATGCCGATAAGAATGCAATTGTAAAAAGATCAGGAGCCAAAGAAGGAGATTTAATGTGTGTTTCTGGAGATTTGGGCGGTGCATATATGGGTCTACAGCTTCTAGAACGTGAGAAACAAGTTTATCTCGAATCTAAAGAAATGCAACCTGACTTAGAGGGTAAAGACTATATAGTAGGGAGACAGCTCAGACCTGAAGCTAGAAAGGATATTATTGACCTGCTAGAGGAGCTTAATGTTGTGCCTAGTTCAATGATTGATATTTCGGATGGGTTGTCCAGTGAACTCTTTCATTTATGTAAACAATCTAAAATTGGTGTGAAAATATATGAAGACAAACTCCCAATTGACCAACTTACCTATGATACGGCTCTTGACTTTAATTTGTCGCCTACAACTTGTGCAATGAATGGTGGCGAAGATTATGAATTATTGTTTACCATTCCTCAGTCAGATTATGACAAAATAAAGAACTCAATGGACGTCACTATTATAGGATACTGTACAGCTTTGCACGAAGGGAAAGAGTTAATCACAAAGTCCGGAAATGTCGTGACGTTAGAAGCTCAAGGATGGGAAAATTTTAAAGAGGAAGAATAATTACTAAAGGTAAGAGGAAAAAGCTGCCTCTAATTCATTTTCAGTGTGATAACCAATTTTATTGTAGACCTCTTTACCTTCTTTATATATTTTTATAAGCGGTATAGCACTAATTTTAAAGTGTCTTGAAACCTCCATACTTTTGTCTGTATCAACTTTCACAATTGAAATTTTGTCACCATATTTAGTCTTTAATGACTCGATATGAGGTGCCATCATTTTACAAGGCCCACACCAAGTTGCATAAAAATCAACAAGTGTTAGACTATTTTCACTTACTGCATTATTGTATGATTCTAAAGTATAGCCTGATTTTGGTTTTGTTGATGAAACCTCAACTGGTAGCCCAGCAGCTTGCCATTTCAACAACCCACCTTTTAACTCATAAACAGTGTAACCAGAAGTTTGTAAAGAATTAAATGCTTTGGCACTTCTACCCCCAGATTTACAATAAACTAAAACTGTATTAGATTTATCTAACAATTTTATTTTATCACTAAAGTTCGAAGAATTAACATTAATATTAATAGCTCCTTTAATGTGATTTGATGCAAACTCCTCAGGAGTTCTCACATCAATTAAAACATGATTTTCTTCTGTTTTTATTTTAGACTCAAATACTCCAGCATCAATTTTACCTCCATCGTTAGAAATTGACTCCGTGTTTTGAGCTCCACAAGAAAAAAGCATCAACAATAAAGCTGGAATGATTATAAGATATATATTTTTCATGTTGTTTTTATTCCATTTATTGAACGCACAAAGATTCAAAAACTTATCATCAAAGCCTAATTAATCACTAATCATGTTTATCGTAGACACAATTGAGACACAAAATCTCTAATCAATAAAAAACTTTTATTATAATATGTGCCCAATTTTAAGTTGTTTGGGTTATCCTGTGGTACATGATAAAAATCATAATCTCCCATTAAATACATGAAAAATGATGGAATACCTGCTTCAGAAAAAAAGTAATGGTCACTGTTTGCTGCCTTACCTCTAGAACGAATAGTTGGCAAATAGTTCTCGTTGTCATTAATACTTTTCAGTTGCTCAAAGTATGATGGAAAAATTTTTCCATTAACAATAGTTGCACCAGTAGCACCGTCACCCATAAGGTCCATGTTAAAAACAAATTTCGTTTTATTTAGTGGAATTAACGGTTTTTTTACATAGTTAAGCGATCCTAACAGGCCTAATTCCTCTGCACCAAAAGCAATAAAAGCAACACTGTACTTTTGAGGATGTTCTGAAAAATAGGAGGCAAGATCTAACAGCATAGCTATACCGCTCGCATTGTCATTTGCACCATAAAATATAGCCTCTCCCATTTTTCCTAAATGATCATAATGGCCACACAAAACAATAAAACTATCTGGATTTTCATGCCCTTCTACATAACCAATAACGTTATTTGATTTATAGGATGATATAAAACTTGAAGAAACATCAATGTGTATGTCTTTGGAAAATCGATCAAATACCGAATCCAATACCCAAATTTCCATACCCTCAGACTGAGAGGTTGATACGCTCCAGGTTATTTTTTCTTTTAAAAAAATTATCGGACCCTCCTTAGACAGTTTTTTAATTTCAACAATTGTATTTTTTAAGGATTGATCCTTACTGTCAAACACGGAAACAACAGGAATATACCCTCTCTTAATTGCTTTACATACTTTATTTACAATTCGACCTGATAGCAACATTTTCTTAGAAACATTAAAGACATGATAATCACCCGATAATGTTGGTGCATTTGGTGCAATTAAAAAATCAACTCCAGGAGTTAAAGACCTGTTATCGATTGTAAGTTCTGCCGAATTAATATTATTTACAGAAACATTGAAAGACTGTTTATAGTTATTTTTAATAGAACTTAAACCGAGAGAATCAAAGTAACTTGCTATATAATCTGCGGCAATACTATCCCCTCGATCTACGTAGCCTCTTCCAGCAAATTTGTCCGAACATAGTTTTTGAATGATTTTATCTGCTTGCGTAATATTCTGAGAAAAAATCAGAAACGTCAACAAGACAAATGGAAGTGAAAGGATATTTCTAATTAGTAATGACATATTAGTTAGCTTTGCGAAGCTAAATATAAAAAACAATAGGTCATTGGATTATCTAAAAATTATAGAACTTATAAGTGTTGTGTTTAACATATTGTTCTTAGTTTTTTTAACTAATGAAAAAAAGGTCTGCTGGGTTTTTGGAGTAATTGGTTCTCTAATAGGAGCATTTGTACTTTTTAAAAATAACTATTATTCAGAAACGCTCTTATATTTATTTTATGGCTCAATAGGAGTCTATGGATATTTATATTGGAGCAATAAAAACTCAAATGACTTTGTAATCAAACGGATGAAGTGGACAAAAATTGTTAGCATTATTCTAGCCGGTCTCCTTATCTCTTTTGGGGTAGGATACCTAATGACTAAAACGGATGCATCTAAACCATACTATGACGCTTTAAGTAGTGTATTTGGAGTAATAGCTACATTTTTAGAGTTGTATAAGTTTTTAATATCATGGGGCTTCTGGGTTGCAATCAATGCATACACAATATGGCTTTATGAATTGAGGGAACTCGACTTTCTTGCCTTTCAAATGATTTTATATACACTGCTTTCAATTAACGGATATAGAAAATGGAGTGCTAAAATCAATTAGAATCTGCCTCTATAAAATGATAGGTAATTCTCGTCAAGTAATCTGACGAATCTTTCGTGTCATAAGGACCTTTGACGTATTCTTCAATAACAGGGCCGTCCATTATTTTGTGGTTGTCTTCGAGCCATTTATTTATTGCCATATGGGTTGGATAGCTTTTTGAATATCCTCCTTTTAACTCACACGAGACACTATTGTCTGTTCGCAAACCAGCACCAAACTCAAAATCAAAACTATCATATTCTTTTGGTAAAAACATAGAAACTGGAATTGCTGCAGCTACATTCGCAATAAAGTTAACCTCATCCCATTCATAATATATACCTGTTGAGGGACCAGCTGGTTCCATTCCTTTAGTTCTCAAAAAATCATAAACTAATGGGTATGATTTACTAAAAAACAATTTCATAGCCCCCATTGGCAAACTATCTTTTCGAATTAAAGCATAATCAATGCCAAATTCATTGACTATTTGAACGATTCCAGCTGAACTTTCTTCAAGTTCATTGCTTTCAATATAGTTTTTAAAGTTCTCTAAACTTCTTTCAAAGTCTTGTCCTACCATCTCATCCATGAAGTAATTAAGTATTTTGTATGGAAAACCTATTGAAGAAAACATTACCCATTTAACGGATGTTTGACCGTTATTTTCAGTCAAATGAAAATAACCTGAGGCCTTGATTATTTCATCATCATCAAAGCTTACATCATATATTAAACTATCCATATCAACCATTGAAATAAAATGCATAGATCCGTTCCCAATATATTTATTGTCAGAACGCCATTGAAATCCATGCTCTGAAGCCCCAAAACGACCCGCGTACTTCCTTATCTGGTTAGTGTCTTTAATATACCAAGCGTCCCACTCGGGCCAGGTCGTAAAATTTGATATTTGATCAAATACGTTTTTTTGATTAGTATCAACGATTATTGACCGTTCAACCATAACAGACGATGGTGCAAAAACTGTAGCAGTAAGAAATGTTAAAATAATTATAACAATAGTGTAGAGTAATCCTTTAATAATTTTCATTGTGTAAAAATAAAAAATTTCATCAAGAGAACACATAACTTAAATTTGCATATTAAATCGATGCCATCAATTATGAAAAAATACGCTTTTCTTTACCTTATATTATCCGTACTAATTGCTGCTTGCACGCAAGACCAAAAGAACTATGAAAAAGAAAGTCAAGTCGAAACTATTAAAACAATAGATAAAATCGATTCCAATCAATCAAATAAAAATAATTCAATAAATAATACAAAAATGGAAAATGGTTTATACGCTAAAATGAATACTTCAAAAGGAACTGTAGTAATCTCATTAGAATTTGAAAAAACTCCCTTAACTGTAGCTAATTTCGTCGGTTTAGCTGAAGGGAAAATAGCCAACGATGCTAAGTCTGAAAATACTCCTTACTATGACGGAATAACATTTCATAGGGTAATTCCAAATTTTATGATTCAAGGTGGAGACCCAATGGGAATGGGAATGGGAGGACCTGGCTATTCATTTAGAGATGAATTTCATCCAGATTTAAGACACGATACTCCCGGCATCCTATCTATGGCAAATGCAGGACCCGGAACAAACGGTAGTCAATTTTTTATTACCGTAGCTCCTACACCACATCTTGACGGGAGACACTCAGTTTTTGGTCATGTAGTTGAAGGAATGAATGTTGTTTTGGATATAGCTAACGCTCCCAGAGATGGAAGAGATATGCCTTTAGATCCAATCTTTATCAATCATGTCGAAATTGAACGAGTTGGTGAAGCTGCAGAAAATTTTAACGCAGCAAAAACATTTTCCAATTTAAAGTAATGAGGACAATTGATGATTTTTCTTTCAAAGAAAAACGAGCGTTAATTCGTGTTGATTTCAATGTACCACTTAATGACTCATTTGTTATTCAAGACGATAGCAGGATGACTGCATCTCTACCTACCATAAAAAAAATACTCAATGATGGTGGGTCGGTTGTTTTAATGTCTCACTTAGGAAGACCAAAAAATGGCCCTGAAAATAAATTTTCATTAAAGCACCTTGTTCCGCATTTAAAAAAAATAACAGGTACTGATGTTGTGTTTTCTGATAATTGCATATCTCTAGACGCTATTAATACTAGTAAAAGCCTCAAAAGCGGTACAATACATTTACTTGAAAATTTGCGTTTTTATCCAGAAGAAACTGCAGGTAACAATGAGTTTGCAAGAGCTCTTTCAAAACATGGAGATGTATATATAAATGATGCATTTGGTACTGCTCACAGGTCTCATGCAAGTACTGCGGTTATTGCAAATCACTTCCAAGACAAATGCTTTGGAAGTCTAATGGCTAAAGAAATTAAAAATGCTTCTATGTTGTTAGAAAAACCCAAAAGACCATTTACTGCAATTGTTGGAGGAGCTAAAGTAAGTGACAAAATATTAATAATTCAAAACTTATTGAACATAGCGGACCACATTATAATTGGTGGTGGAATGGCATACACATTTAAATATGCTCAAGGCGGTAAAATAGGTGACTCACTATTTGAGGAGGATCGTGTGGCCACTTGCCTGGAAATTCTCAAAGAAGCCGAGGAAAAAGACATACAAATTCACTTGCCAGGTGATAGTGTCATCGCAGATAAATTTGATAATAATGCTACTACAGAAAACTGTCAAAGCGATCAAATTACAGAAGGTTGGATGGGATTGGATATTGGGGAAAATGCCGTTAAAAAGTTTACTTCTGTTCTTGCTAGTTCCAAGACTATTTTGTGGAACGGACCATTGGGAGTTTTTGAATTATCTGCCTTTGAAAATGGCACAAAATCAATAGCTAAAGCCGTTTCAGAAGCTACTCAAAATGGTGCGTTTTCTCTTATTGGAGGTGGTGATAGTAGTGCTGCTGTCAAAAAGTTTGGATACACTCAAAAAGTAAGCTATGTATCCACCGGCGGCGGTGCCTTACTTGAGTATTTTGAAGGAAAAAAACTTCCTGGAATTGTAGCTATTGAGGGTTAATCGTTATTTCTGACCATCTGCATAAGCAAAGACTTTTTTCAACAAATCAGTTGTCCTTGAGGCTGGGTTTGATCTTATCTTGTCTTCTTCAATTTTGATTTGAGTAAATAAGGCTGACATGGCTTTGCCTGTCACATATTCATTCAAATCTGTTTGAACTTGTTTGCCCGTTACTGTGTTGTATGCGGAGCTCAACTTTGTCCATGGCTCATTAACTTTTACTTGCTCTAACGATTTTTTTATAACAGGGTAAAACTTTTCCTTCAACTGGCTAGAAGTGGTTCTTTGTAAATATTTTGTAGCTGCTCCGTCTCCTCCTGCTACAATGGAAATAGCATCTGAAATACTCATTGATTTAATAGCGTTAACAAAAATTGGCTTAGCCTCTACCATGGCATTTTCAGCACCTCTGTTCATTGAAGTAATTAGTTTGTCTATATAAGGGCTTGCTAATCTGTTTGTAATCGGGTTTTCCTTTATTTTAGATACCGCACTTTGAACCTCTTGAGGTAAGAGAATTTTGTAAGCCTCGTTTTTTAAAAAACCATCTGATTTTCCCAAAAAGGATGTTCCAGAGTTTACCCCCAACTCCAAAGCTTGTTTCAAGCCCGAAGACGCCTCTGATTGAGATATGCCAGATGTAGCTGAACTTGCTGATGCTAAAACATCTAATATTTCATCGCAGGACGTTAAAGTAAATGACAATAGAATAAATAAAATATATTTTTTCATAGGGGTTGATAATTTGCAATGTAATTTCATATAATGTAACTAATTCTTATAAAAAGCTCTCATAAATAACGTCCATGATATCTGTTCTAACATTCTGCCTTAACAGTTTTTTGTTTTCTTGACTTGGATATACACGATTGCTCAAAAAAACGTAAATTAAATCATACTTTGGGTCAGCCCAAACCATTGTTCCAGTAAAACCAGTATGCCCAAAACAGGATGTTGATGCATAGTCTGAGGCTAAGTTGATATATCGTCTATTGAACTCTGGCTTATCCCAACCTATTCCCCTCCTTGAATCACGTGATTGTTTAGATGTAAATTGTGTTATCGTTTCCTTTTTCAAATATCTATTGCCATTATAAACGCCACCATTTAAAAGCATTTTCATTAAAATTGCTAGCGACTTTGAGTTGCTAAATAACCCTGCGTGACCCGATATACCTCCTAACATCGCCGCTGCTGGATCGTGAACAAATCCGTGTACAAGACCTTTTCTCATGTCTGGACTAATGGAGGTTGGTATTATAGATGATTTTTTAAATTTATTTAAGGGTAAATAAGTCATTCTATCTATACCCATGGGCTTGTAAAAAACAGAGTCTATATAATAATTTAAAGGAACGCCTGAGACACGTTCTATGAGATCTTTCATTAAAATCATGCCAAGATCACTGTACTTGTATTTTCCTATAGGACCCAACTCTGAATCTAATATCTGCTTTAATATCTGCTTTTTATAAGAAGACAATACATACAAATCATTGCCCACATAAGTATGAGTATCAGTGGCTATATTAGAATACACTGAGTCGTATGTGATTGAGTCAATTATAGTGCTTTTATAAAATGGAATCCAGCTTTTTAAACCTGCCTTATGTTCTAAAACCATTTTGATGGTCATGTGAGCCTTATTTGTACCTATTAATTCTGGAAGATATTTCACCATTTTATCATTTATAGATAAGTCGCCATTCTCTTGTAGTTTCATAAGAGACAAGGTTGTTGCGGCAACTTTAGTTATGGATGCGATATCGTACAAATCTGATTTTTGAACTTTTGAATTACTGCTAAATGTGTGATTTCCATAACTCTTATCAAATACTATTCTTCCATCTTTGACTACAAGAACTTGACATCCTGGGGTGGCTCTAGTTCTTATAGCTTGATTAGCAATGACATTTATTCGCTTCAATTTCTCACTTGACATTCCCACTTCCTCAGGAATTCCTTGTGACAACTCTTGAATAGCCGCTATTTTTTTACCCATTGAGGCCTTATATGGTCCAATGGATACCGGAAGTGTTCCATTAATATCAACAACTCCAAAAATGGCTTGAGCTGCTTTTAAATGGTGTGCCTTCTGGTCTTCATAAGCAACTAAAACAGCATTTTGATTTTTGAACTTTTTTAAGTTGTAAGGATTCCCAAAATCAACCAAAAGTATATTGGGTTTATGTCCAATTTGATTTAAAAAATTAGCAGCCTGTGCAGTTACACCAAAATTTGGTGGGTATTTGCTTGTATTATGAAGTGATATAATAACTAAATCATAGCGATTCGATAACTCCCTCAATGTATTAAATTCACTTACAGAGGCACTTTTACTAATGCTCTTTGAATCTACATTACCGAGTTTTTCTAATTCTTTTTGAAAAGAATTAATGGCCCCATTTCCTATTGCAATGGACAACACTGATTTATTTTCCTCAATTGCAATAGGGACGATAGAATTTGTGTCGTTGAGAAGGCACAATTCCTGCTGAACTAACTGGTAATTAATGAACTGAGCAGACGTATTATTTAAATCCTTGATTACATGGTGTTCTGAAATTGGAACAAACTCATCTAATCCCATTGCATGTTTATAATTTAAAATTTTGTGAACTTTACCCCAGACGTAATCTTCACTTAACCGGCCATCAGCCATAGCTTCTTTAATTAACTTTTTAGCCTTTGGTATGTCTCCGGGTGCTAATAAAATATCGTTACCTGCCATCAGTGCTTTGAGCTCCAACTCACCATCAGGGTGATATTTTGCTACACCTTGCATGTTTAAAGCGTCGGTAAATGAAAGTCCCCTAAAGCCAAATTCTCTTCTTAATAAGCCATTAATTGCCTTATCGGAAATGCTCATGGCAATGTTTTTATTACTATCAATCGTAGGAATATATAAATGAGCTGTCATTACTGACATTACACCTTTGTCAATCAAATATTCAAATGGCTTAAATTCCACAGACCTTAGCCTATCCATCGAATGATTAATAACTGGTAAATCTTTATGCGAGTCCACATCTGTGTCGCCATGACCAGGAAAATGCTTTGCACAAGCAATAATTCCCACGTCTTGCATGCCCTTTGCATACGCCCATCCTTTTTGACTAACCTTTATAGGATCTTCACCAAAAGATCGATAATTAATAACAGGGTTATTAGGATTATTATTCACATCAATTACAGGTGCAAAGTTCACATGAATTCCCATGCGTTTGCACTGTCGTCCGACTTCTCTTCCCATTTCATAAATGACTTTATCGTCAGCTATACTGCCCAACCCCAATTGATACGGATAGGAAATGGTGTTGGATAATCGCATTGCAAGTCCCCATTCGCCATCTATTGCAACAAGCATTTTTGTTTTTGATAATGCTTGAAATCTGTTTGTTAACCTGACCTGTTCTGTAGGGTTTCCTTTGAAGAAAATAACCCCTCCTACTTGATGATCGCGAATAGTTTTTTCAACATTAGCTAAGTGTTGTGCTCCATAAGTTGGCCTAACTTCTATCATAAACAGCTGTGCTAGTCTTTCATCTACTGTCATGGAATCAAATACCGTTTCAGCCCAGGTGCTTGTATTATTATGTTTTAATGCACAAGGCGGCGCTAAAAGTTTGCCCGCTAATAACAATGCTATGAAAATAAATGTGAACTTCGACAAAACAATCAGATTAAAACGCATAATTAAATGTCCCACAAAAGAGGTGACAATTACTTAATTGTCTGACTTAAGATACGTTAACTTATAAACGTATCTGTTTGATAAATAGTACAACCGCCTGTGATTAGGCGAACTGGGTGCCTCCCAGTTTTTTAAGAAAAATTAAATGAGATATAAATGCCTCTCTAAAGGTTTTGAATTCTTGATAATTCACCCCATGCTTTCGAGCTGTTTCCTTTACAATCTCATAAAGTTTTGGGTAATGTGCATGAGAAATCGTTGGGAACAAATGGTGAATTACTTGAAAGTTCAACCCCCCACAATACCAAGTAATAATTTTATTCTTCGCAGCAAAATCAAATGTATTGTGTATTTGGTGAACAGTCCACTCATCTTTTGTAGTTCCCTCAAATTTATCGTGGTTAGATAAATCAAATTTATCTACTACGTGTGCCATCTGAAATATGACAGACAATATTGTTCCCGCTACAAATTCTAATGAAAATACCCCAATAATTACCTGCCAAAAAGCAAAGTCTAAAATTAAATAAGGCAATACAAACATGTAAGAAATGTACAATAACTTGAAGAAAATGATTGTAATCACTTCCTTTACTTTATCCGCTCCTTGTTTTTTATTCAACCCCTTCTTTCTGTATTTTGAATACGCCGATATATCTGCAAAGAACCAGCCTAGTGTTAAAAAACCATAAAAAAATGTCCAATAAATATGCTGAAAACGATGCATCTTTCTACGTGGTGCATCTTTTGTGAATCGGAAAAGTCCTTTACCATTTATATCTTCATCGTGTTCATAGATATTGGTGTAAGTGTGGTGAAGTTTGTTATGTTGGTTTATCCAATTACTAGAACTAACGCCTAAAAAATCTGCTGTATAGCCAAAAATTTTATTAACTAATCTATTTTTTGAAAATGACCCGTGATTTGCATCATGCATTAAACCCATACCGATTCCTGCTTTTACAAATCCAAGAAAAACACATAGGGACCAAATTAACCATGCTGACCAGCCTGAAAATAAAATCAATGCATAGGCACTGAAAAAACTAACCAACAATATAATTGCCTTAAACTTAAGTGCCCCATTTGCGAACTTAGAAATGTCTGCTTTTCTAAAATAACTCTCAACGTTGGCTCTGAGCTCTCTGCTAAAGTTACTTCCGGCAGCAGAATTAAACTTCGGTAATGAAGGTATCGTTATGTTTTTCATTTTGATAATAATCTTATTTATTACTAGAGGACAAATGTAATCAATTACAGAAAATCTATTTTTTGGGGTTTTAGGGCATTCTTCCAGTTAAAACCCGGCACTTTACTTTTTGTTTCAGGAAACTTTTCTAATGGGTAAAAAATGGCTTTAGGTTGATCCATAAACTTGATGGTTCTTACTCGATTTGAATCAAGGTTAATCATCATGTTTCCACAAAAAACTTCATTAACTCCAGAATATTTTGTAGAATCTTCCAATGCATAGTAAATACTTTGTGCATTTCCATCAACAAAAATATTATCAAGTCGACCTTCATCAAAGTTTGCCTTTATATACCTACCTGATATTTGATTAAAAAGACCATTCCGATCTTTTTCAATAACCAAGCCTTTATCAATTACATCCATATATTTAATACCCAACTTGTTTCTGAAAACAATTACAGTGTCTCCCGTAATCTGATTACTATCTGTCCAAAGAACAGGTTCTTGAAAGAAACCGATAGAGCTATCCGAAAAATTATAAGCAAGCGAATCTGAATAAGCCTGAATGTCTGATTTGTACATTCTCACTGAATGGAAAGCCACAAGAAGTCTTTTTTGACTATTGACCGTATCTGCATAATCAATAAAAGTATCTGCTTTGAAAAATAAAGAATCTCCATCTATGTTTTTAATTGCCCGAGGGTTTCCTGTGATTAATGTCTCTTTTTGGAGCCTCAAATACCTCCCGTATTGTCCAAAAATTGACATTTTCTCTGAAGTGTCTGTAAAATGAATGTTGCCAAACGCTTCTCCAAAACCCAACAACCTTTCATAAACCATGCTGTCTGCTAACAGTCGGTTACTCATCCCTTCTATAAAGGCACCTTGACTGAATTGTGATATCTCTGTTTTCGTATTATACCATCCATAATTACAAAATATCGTGTTCTCTTCACTGTAGATGTAGGTTGGACCCAAAAAAGTAGCGGTTTTAGAAATCGTATTATACTGCAGTGTGTCGCTAACCATTATATAGTCTGGATTATTAAGCCTCACACTATCCCTGAAGTGTACATCCTTGCTCCTAGAAAAATAGGTGCCACGTATGCTATATAGTTGGTCTTCTCCATTATCAATATGCCCTCCTGAAGAATAATAACCGACCTTATTAATCATATCATAATTAAGTTGTTGGGTTTTCAATGTCATATTACCATCCGAAAGTATTACGTCTTTTTTAATGGTGGCTAGTCTTGAGTCTCCATTATATTCTAAGTAATCACCATGAAGGTCCAGCGTGTCCTGCTGTCTTATATAAATATCTCCAAAAGCTTCAATTTTATTTACCTTGTCGTAAAAACGTGCACTATCACAATCCATAAACATGTTTCCCTGCTTAAACTGAACATTGCCTTTGCATAGCTGATAATCACCGATATTTTGATCATAAACTAACTGATCAGCACTTAAGATTTCAATCTTTGTCTGACCAAAACCCACAAGATGTGTAAGAAAAAGAAAACTATATAAAAACGTATATTTCAAAATTCAGTAGTATGACGTTATGTTTGTTTTGATTTACTTGCAAACATCGTGCTCACTAAGCTAAAATCATTCATAGAAAAAAATCAACTGTTTAATAAATCAGACCAAATTGGTCTTGCTATAAGTGGTGGCAGGGATTCTGTGTGTGCTGCCTACATGATAAATGAGTTGAAAATTTCTTTTGTGATGGTTCATGTCAACTTTGATTTAAGGAAAGAAGAAAGTGAAAATGATCAAAAATTTGTCGAACAGCTATCTAAAAATTTAGCTCACTGTAAAGGGCTGCAAACTATTAAAAAAAATGCTGCTAAATATGCAAAAGAAAATAAGCTATCTGTACAAGAAGCTGCACGAGAAATTCGATATTCTTATTTTGATAAACTAAAAAAATCAAATCATTTCGACAAACTGATAACAGCACATCATCAAAACGATTTGGTAGAAACATTTTTCATCAACTTATATCGCAAATCTGGAATCAATGGATTAAAAAGCATTCCAATTAAAAGGGGGTATATAATCAGACCCTTCATGGCTTTTAGTAGCGAGGAAATCGATGCCTATTTGACCAATCGTGCCATTGAATATCGTGAAGATAGTTCCAATCAAAACCACAAATACCTTAGAAATAGTATTCGAAAAAAAGTCATTCCATCAATTCTAGAATCTATGCCTCAGTTTTTAGATAATGCTGTACAGACCATTGGTAATCTTAAAGCAGAAAACGATACGTTTAATTATCTACTTGAGCAAGAGATTTCCAAAATCACTAACCGTGATTCTGGAATTATTTTTATCTCAAAAAAGCTGCTCCTTAATTATCCACACCCAACTATTGTTTTGTACCGAATACTGGACAGGTATCAATTTAACTTTGATCAGTGTCAGCAGATTATTGAATGTCTTGACGGGATTTCAGGAAAGCAATTTTTTACAAAAACTCACCAACTTATCACAGATCGTGAGCAAATCATTGTTAAAACAAAAAAGAAAAGTCAAGCCACGCCATTGATTATCAAAAAAGAAGGCCATTATATGTTCTCCAACCATTCCATCACTATTAAAAAGGTGACCCATTGGGAGTTCAATAAGGACAAAAAAGAAGAAATTATGCAAATTCCACCAAGCATGTTTCCATTAACCATAAGAAACCGGAAATCGGGCGACCGATTTACCCCTCTTGGTATGAAAGGTTCAAAATCACTCAGTGATTTTTTTATTGACCAGAAGATTAACTTAATGGAAAAAAGTGAAATTCCTCTGATATGCTCAAAGGATAAAATTCTGTGGGTTATGGGTCATCAAATTTCAGATTTAGTAAAAGTTTCTGGGACTAAAAACATCTATCGGGTATTGTACAACTAATCCTTCGCTATAAATAAAAATAAATTTTTGTTTATCGCACTTAAAAAGGGGAATACGATTTTAATTGAGCATCTATAAGGAATGGATCCCTACGACCAAAATAGAAAAAGATACTCCGGTGTATGTTTTAATTTAGAATAAATAGAGTAACTCTTTTGGATAGCTACCCATTCATAGATACTAAAAACTCATCATTGTTTTTGGTTCCTTTCATATAATTAAGCATGGTATTCATGGCTTCCTCGCTATTCATATCTGCAAGGTGATTTCTCATCACCCACATTTTTTGAAGAACAGCCTTATCAAGTAGTAAGTCTTCTCTTCTTGTACTGGATGAAACAATGTCAATTGCTGGATAAATACGTTTGTTTGAAAGTTTACGGTCAAGTTGTAACTCCATATTACCTGTTCCTTTAAACTCCTCAAAGATTACTTCATCCATTTTTGAACCTGTTTCTGTAAGTGCCGTAGCAATGATGGTCAACGAACCACCATTTTCGATATTCCTTGCTGCACCGAAAAAACGTTTTGGTTTTTGTAATGCGTTAGCGTCTACACCACCCGATAAAATCTTACCGCTCGCTGGCTGCACTGTATTGTATGCCCTTGCAAGTCGTGTAATAGAATCAAGAAGTATGACTACATCGTGTCCGCATTCGGTTAGTCTCTTTGCCTTTTCAAGAACTATGTTTGCGAGTTTAACATGCTTATCTGCTGGTTCATCAAAAGTAGAAGCCACCACTTCAGCATTTACGTTTCTTGCCATGTCTGTAACCTCTTCAGGTCGCTCGTCAATCAATAAGATAATCATATAAACCTCCGGATGGTTGTGAGCGATTGCATTAGCTACATCTTTCAATAAATTAGTTTTACCCGTTTTAGGTTGAGCAACGATTAATCCACGCTGACCTTTTCCAATAGGGGATATAAAATCCATGATTCGTGTGGAATAATTACCCGCCTTATACTCTAAATTAAATTTTTCATCTGGAAACAATGGCGTTAAATGATGAAAAGCTACTCTATCTTTAACAAACTCAATTGATCTTCCGTTAATCGTTAATATATTTATGAGTGCAAAATATTTCTCACCTTCTTTAGGTGGTCTAATGTTTCCTTTAACAACATCTCCCGTTTTTAGTCCGTTTTGACGAATTTGATTAGGAGCAATGTACACATCATCGGGAGAAGGTTGATAGCTATAATCGGCAGATCTTAAAAATCCGTATCCATCCGATATGACCTCTAAAACCCCTTGAGTAGTAACAACACCCTCCAACTCCAAATAGTTAATAAGCTTTTCCTCAGCCTCTCTTTTCTTTCGTTTTTCTTCCTCTATTCTTTTTCTTTCTGCGTCTCGCTGTTCTCTTTCTTTCTCACGAGCTTCGTTTCTTTCTGACTTGGCTTGATTATTAGGCCTAGAGGGTTTTTCAGGAGATTTTTCTTGTCCTTCTTTTTGCTTTAAAACGTTACTAGAATTACCCTGAACAGTAGTAGGGTTTTTGTCTTTCACCATTCGTTGTCTTCTTGGGACTTTTTTGCGTTCGGTTTCATTACTGTTATCAGTTTTGTCTCCCTTCGACTCAGCTTTTGAATCGTCTTTTGGTTTGTTTGTAGTCTTAGTATCAACGGACTGAAACTTTGATGGATTTACTGCTTGATAATCAAGAATTTTATATGCTAAATCTTGTTTTTTTAATCCTTTGTGAGGAATTTCAAATTTTTCCGCAATTTTCCTGAGTTCAGGAAGGAGCATCTCTCCAAGTGAAAGAATATCGTACATGTTAATTAATAAAAATAGATGTTTTAATCGCTGTTTTTAAGTCTAAAAAAAGAAATTTAATTTAATAGAGTTGCCTGAAAAGGCGTAGCAAGGATAAACAAAACTTTATAACTAGACAAATAATATATCTATTATCGATTTGTTTTAAATTTATTCTAAACCAGTAACCTTACTGGTTCTTCAAGTAATTCTTGGAAGGTCTGCAAGAATTTAGCACCTGTAACTCCATCCACAACTCTGTGGTCACAACTCAGCGTAACCTTCATTACATGACCTGGTTTCATTTCACCGTTTTCTACAATTACCGTTTCTTTAGAGCCGCCAACTGCCAAAATACACGCGTCTGGCGGGTTAACAATTGCTGTAAATTCATCGATACCAAACATGCCTAAATTAGATATTGTAAATGTATTCCCCTCCCAATCTTTTGGTTGTAGTTCTTTATTTTTTGCTTTGCCGGCTAGATCCTTAACTTCATTACCTATCTGTGAGAGTGATTTACTATCAGCAAATCTTACAACAGGAACCAACAACCCGTCTTCAACTGCTACAGCTACGCCAATGTGCACATCGTGATTTCTTCTAATTTTATCGCCCAACCATGAAGAATTTATATTGGGGTGTTTTTTGAGGGCTAGAGCTGTTGCTTTTACAACCAGGTCGTTAACCGATATTTTAGATTCTGAATACTCATTCATTCGTTTGCGAGCATCCATAACTGCATCCATTTTAATTTCCTTAGTTAGGTAAAAATGAGGTGCGGTAAACTTACTTTCAGCCAATCGCTTAGCTATTGTTTTACGCATCTGGGTGACAGCTAAGTCTTCATAACTTTCTACACCTAAAGCTACAGATGGCTGAGTTGATGGTTTAAAGTTCTCAATATCTTTTTTAACGATTCTGCCATTATCTCCACTTCCATTAACTTGAGCGAGGCTGATTCCCTTGTCTTCTGCCATTTTTTTAGCAAGTGGAGAAGCAAATATTCTGCCATCGGTATTATTTGACAATGGGGCTGATTCGGCTGCTTGCGTTTCAGCCACAGCAGGAGCTGACATAGGAGTTTCTGCTGTAGGTGCTAATGGTTCCGTTTCTTCTTGAACCGCTACTGGTGTTTCGGCAGAGTTAGCAGTTAGCAAATGCTGAAAATCCTCACCCTTTTTACCTATTATAGCAATAACTGTTTCAACGGGAACGGTCTCACCTTCGGCTACATTTAGATGTAAAACTTCACCTTTTTCAAAATTTTCCAATTCCATGGTCGCTTTATCGGTTTCAACATCAGCTATCATCTCACTTGACTTAACCGTATCGCCCACTTTTACAAACCAAGATACGATTGTTCCCTCTTCCATCGTATCACTCATTCTTGGTAATTTTATTGCTACTGCCATTATTTTAATTCTAAAGCTTCGCAAAACTAAACATACAAGTTTAAATATTGTTGAGAACGGCAAATAATCCTTTATTTATTTCTAACATTATGTGTTTGCTTTGTACTACAGATGAGGCAATACGAAGATTTCTTGAAATATGTACTTGAAAATGGTGCTACAAAAACAGATCGAACAGGGACGGGGACAATTAGTGTTCTTGGGGGTCAACTGCGATTTGATCTTTCAAGTTCATTTCCGCTAATTACTACTAAAAAAATTCATTGGAAATCTGTAGTTCATGAGCTCCTTTGGTTTTTGAAAGGTGATACTAATATTCAATATCTCAAGGATCACAATGTGAAAATTTGGGACGCATGGGCGGACAAAAATGGCGATTTAGGACCTGTCTACGGTAAACAGTGGAGATCCTGGGAAAGTCCAAATGGAGAAAAAATTGACCAAATTCAAAATGTATTAGATACTTTGAAAAATAATCCCGATAGTCGACGAATAATTGTAAACGCATGGAATGTTGGTGAACTCGGCGATATGGCTCTTACTCCATGTCACTGTCTATTTCAATTCTATGTGGCTAATGGTAAGTTAAGCTGCCAACTTTATCAACGTAGTGCTGACATGTTTCTTGGCGTACCTTTCAACATAGCCAGTTATGCTCTGTTAACCATGATGATCGCTCAAGAAGTTGGTCTGGCTCCCGGTGAATTTGTACATACATTTGGAGATGCACACATATATAGTAATCACTTTAATCAAGTAAAAGAACAGCTCAGCAGAGAGCCCAAAAACTATCCAACTGTTAAGATAAATCCAGTTAAAAAATCAATATTTGAAATGACTTTTGAAGATATTGAATTGATTGGCTATAATCCACACCCAAGAATTAAAGCACCTGTTGCTGTCTAATTTGAGGATGTTAATTTCTCTAAAATTTCAATAGCTGCTTCAGCAATTATAGTCCCAGGACCAAAAATAAAATCTACTCCATTGTCAAATAGATATTTGTAATCTTGCTCTGGTATAACGCCTCCTACAACTATAATAACATTTTCCATCCCTTGCTCTCTCAACTCATCAACCACTTGGGGCATAAGTGTCTTGTGACCCGCAGCCAATGATGACACACCCAAAATGTGTACATCATTCTCCATGGCCTGTTTTGCAACTTCGATTGGGGTCTGAAATAATGGCCCCACATCAACATCAAATCCTAAGTCAGCAAAAGCTGTAGCTATTATTTTAGCACCTCTATCATGGCCATCTTGACCCATTTTGGCAACTAGAATTCGAGGTCTTCTGCCATCATTGATTGCAAACTCATCTGCTCTTTTTCGAGCATTTATTACCACATTATCATTTTGCACTTCTTTCAAATATACCCCAGAAATTAATGTTTGGTTTGCTTGATACCTCCCAAAAACATCCTCTAAAGCCGAAGACATTTCTCCTAGAGTAACTCTAGCCAAAGCGGCTTCAACACATATAGTCAACAAATTATCGTCAGATTTAGCTGCTTTTCTTAAACGATCAAGAATAGTTTTAACAGCTGCATCGTTTCGATTTTTCTTTAAATCAATTAAACGATTTATCTGATTTGTTCTGACTGCCTCATTATCTACCTCCAAAATTTCAAAATCGGTCTTATCGTTCACTTTAAATCGGTTTACTCCAACAATACATTCTTTGCCTGAATCGATATTAGCCTGTTTTACCGCCGCACATTCCTCAATTCTCATTTTTGGAAAACCCTTTTCAATTGCCATAGTCATGCCACCCAGCTCCTCAATTTCATTTATAAAGTTCCACGCTTTATTTGCAATATCTATTGTTTTTTGCTCTATAAGTTCGCTTCCACCCCATGGGTCTATTGCTTGTGTTATACCTGTTTCCTCTTGAATTATCTTCTGAGTATTTCTAGCAATTTTTGCACTAAAATCAGTAGGTAATGCTATCGCTTCGTCAAAGCTATTCGTATGCAGGCTCTGCGTTCCTCCAAAAACAGCCGACAATGCCTCAATAGTTGTTCTAGCTATGTTATTATACGGATCTTGTTCTGTCAAACTCCAACCACTTGTTTGACAATGTGTTCGAAGAGCCATTGATTTCGGGTTTTGAGGACCAAATTGTTTAATTAACTTAGCCCATAATAACCTACCGGCCCTTAGTTTGGCAATTTCTTCATAAAAATTCATTCCTATGCCCCAAAAGAAGGATAACCTAGGGGCAAATTCATCAATAGATAAGCCTGCATCAATTCCAGTTCTTACATACTCTAGTCCGTCTGCCAAAGTATAGGCAAGCTCTAATTCCGGACTAGCTCCCGCCTCTTGCATGTGATATCCACTAATACTGATGCTGTTGAATTTAGGCATATGTTGAGACGTATACTTAAAAATATCAGATATAATCCTAATGCTTGGTTTAGGTGGATATATATAGGTATTCCTCACCATGAATTCTTTTAGAATATCATTTTGGATCGTTCCTGTTAAATCTTGTTGACCCACCCCTTGTTCCCTTGCGGCTGCTATATAAAAAGCCATCACTGGCAATACCGCACCATTCATGGTCATACTTACTGAAATATCGCCTAATGGGATTTGGTCAAAAAGAAGCTTCATGTCCTCAATGCTATCAATTGCAACGCCAGCCATTCCTACATCTCCTATAACTCTTGGGTGGTCACTATCATAACCTCGATGAGTTGCAAGATCAAAAGCAACGGAAAGCCCTTTTTGTCCTGCTGCCAAATTTTTTCTGTAAAACTCATTGCTCTTTTCTGCAGTACTAAAACCAGCATATTGTCTAATTGTCCACGGCCGAACCGTGTACATCGTAGAATACGGACCACGCAAAAAAGGTGCTATTCCTGCTGAGAATGAAAGACTTTTTTGCGTAGCAAAGGGATTATTCTGAACCGTATTACTTGATAGTTTTAAAAAATATTTATAGGTTAATAACTCCAAAAACCAACTTCCTTTGGCGGCATCAACAAGTGAGTCTATGTGACATTCGTGCTTTAGTATTAGTAAAATATTTTTTGCTAAACGCCTGCTCTTAATGGAATTGCTCTCATCAAAAGGTAAAACGCACAAATGTTTTGCTCCACCAATGATGGCTGAAACGGCCGCAATTGTCTGTCTAACTAAATTATTGTACTCAAAATCGTCTGACATTGGGCGTATCACAGCATTGACTTCAAGGTTGGGATAAGCTGCTTTTAAAGCTCTAATACGTGCTACGTTGTCATAAAATTTTGTTCCAATTAAAAAGTGAGCTTTATTAGAGTTGACTTGTTGCATTGATTGAAGATTCAACTCTCCCATATTCTCTCCCAAAACATCTAAGTCTGATATCGTTAAGTCAACACCCTCGTCGTTTTTTTTGCTTGAATCACCAGCAAGAGCAACAAGTTTCCAATCTGTTATTTTAATTTTAAACTCTTTATTTGAATTCTCATAGGAACAATAAGAATCTACTTTAATTCCATCCGACGACACATAATGTAAGTCACTTATGGATCTACCTTTAAGGTCTTGAATGGCTTTTTGTTTCCAATCATCTATGCCAACCCTTGAAAATTCATCAAATGACAACTTTTTATTCGTGTGCATTAGGGCAAATTTAACCTTAGACTTTAACTTAGACCTCGACTCTTGTAAATTTGCAGTTATGTACAACCACATTACATCAGAAAAACAAGGTGTTGTTCAGCTAATAACTCTTAACAGAGAAAGTAAGCTTAATGCTCTAAATATTGAACTAATACAGGAAATAGGAAAAGAAATTGATCGCCTCAATAAAGAAAAGACAATTAGGGGTGTCATTATAACTGGCAAAGGAAATAAGGCTTTTGCTGCTGGTGCCGATATAGCAGAGTTTTCTGAATTTAATTCAAAAGAAGGTAAAACAATGAGTACCAACGGAGGCGTTGTTTTCAATAAAATTGAACAGAGCTCTATACCTGTAATTGCCGCAGTAAATGGATTTGCTCTTGGAGGTGGATGCGAATTAGCTATGGCTTGTCACGTTAGAATCGCAAGTGAAAATGCAAGGTTTGGGCAACCTGAGGTCAACCTTGGATTGCCTCCTGGATATGGTGGAACTCAGAGGTTAACGCAAATAGTTGGAAAGGGTCGGGCCCTTGACATGTTGATTTCTGCCAAAACAATTGATGCAATAACAGCTTTAAATTATGGCCTTGTCACTCAAGTAGTAACGGTAAACGAACTTCTTGACACATGCATTAAGTACATAAATAAATTATCTCAAAAATCACCTGTAGCAATTGATAGTGTGATTCAATGTGTTAACGCAATGTATTCAGAAAGCAATGGATTTGATTTTGAAATTGATCAGTTTTCAAATTGCTTTGAATTAAATGATTTTAAGGAGGGCACAGAAGCATTTATGACAAAAAGAAAACCCAATTTTTAAGCTTTTAGTCCATTCATCTAATTTGGCATTCTATTTGTACAAAAGATTATGAACATTACATTTGAAATATTATAAATTTAAAACATGAAAAATTTAATCATACTATCTACAATCATTTTCGGTCTAAATGCTACAATTTACGCTCAAACAGAGAAAGTCACCTTGTCAAGCGAAGCACTAGCCAAAATAAGCTTAGAGAAAAAATCTCATGACTTTGGGTCCATAGAAGAAGGAGTTCAAGCAACAGTAACATTCACATTCAAAAACACGGGTAACGCACCGTTAATTTTAAATAGCGTAAAAGCTTCTTGTGGTTGCACTACTCCTAAATGGACTAAAGAACCAATTGCACCTGGATCAGAAGGTCAAGTCACGGCTATATATAATTCGAAGGGACGCCCTGGGAATTTCACTAAAACCATAACCATCAAACATAACGGTGAAGGCGGAACTGAATTTCTAACCATTAGAGGTGTTGTTAATAAAGCTCCTACAGCTGTTGCTCCTACGGTAGTAGCTCCTTAATTTATTAAAAAACCTAAAAATTTTCCCCTATATGGTTTTCATATAGGGGTTTTTTTGCATCAAACTTAACTTCATTAAATTTACCAAACCAACCCGTCAATCCTCCCGTGTGAATTGCTAGAACTCTCTGTCCTTGATTAATGATACCCTGCTCTATAAGTCTATAGATGGCATACATCATTTTACCATTATAAATAGGATCTAAGATAACTCCCGTTTGTTGCATGAAATCCTGAATAAACGATATTAAATCGTTGGTTGTTTTGGCATAGCCCCCACAGTGAAAATGATCATAGATGTTAATTTCTGTTAAACCGTGTGTGCTTTTAAGTTCTTTTTCAATGTATCCATCACCCTTAAGGACCTGTACACCGTTTAATTCAATTTTATATTTTCTTGAATCTAAATATCTAGCCATACCAACAAGAGTTGTTCCTGTTCCACACGGCACAAATACCTGATGAATATTTGTTAAGTCTACCTCTCCTAAAATTTCTCTACAACCAAGAGTTCCTTCATCACAAGCACCGCCCTCTGGTATGAACAAAACACGATCATAAACACCTAATTTTCTGTTTGTTTTTTGATATGTACTTCTCGAAATAAACTCTAACTCCATACCATACATTCTGCACATTTTTAAAATTGGGCTAAGTTCGGCTGGAGATTCCCCTCGGACAATGGCCTTACAAGGTGTTTTTTGAATTGAACAAACTGCAGCAGTTGCTAAAAGATGATTGGAATAAGCTCCACCATAAGTGGTTATATAATCGTAAGAGTTCTTGTGATATTTTGCTAAAATACCGGACAGTTTCCTCCATTTATTGCCTGAAACAATAGGATGAATCAAATCATCTCTTTTTAAAAAAATTTGTACATCGTACTGTCTTGTCCAGCTAGTTGAAACCTCAGAAATTGGGCTCGGTATATTGATGTGTCCCTTCAAATATTTTTTTTCGAATTAATAATGCTCCAAGCAACTGTAGACTCAAACCCTTTATTTAAGGCAAACTGTACCGCCTTATAATTTTTTTGATATTCCTTTAATGAAGCAAACTGTTTTAATTTTTTATTTAATATTTCAGTTAATACCAACTGATACTTTTCGTCGCTAATCTCACCTAAGCCTTTTGTAATACAATATTTTGATATTTTTCTCTTTTTTAATTCTTGAATGATTTTAAGTCTTCCCCATTTTTTATAGTTAAATTTACCTCGAACAAAAGCTTTGGCAAATCGCTCTTCATTTATGAAGTCTTCTTTTATTAGCTCATAAATTATTTCCTCAACATCGCTCGTCAATAAACCATATGAGTACAATTTATCCCTTACTTCTTGATGACAACGCTCTTGATAAGCACAAAATTTAGCAATTTTTCCCTTTGCTTCCTTTGGTGTATATTGCTTATTAAATATTGTCATTTAACGAGGCTGCTAAATTAGCTACAATAACACTTACTTTCGCAGATAGCTTGTATTCTTTAAACAAAATAGCAAAAATTGTAGATGGGAAAGTCTGTGGGGATGAATCTATAGAAATACACCACCTATATACGGATACACGAAAAATCCAAGAAAAAGAAAATGCCTTGTTTTTTGCTTTGACTACCGATAAAGATGATGGCCACAACTACATACCTCAAGCTGTAAAATTAGGTTTATCTGCGTTTGTTGTATCTAAAATACCCGATATAGAGTGCACATATATTCTTGTTAAAGACAGCTTACGTGCTTTACAAGCATTGACCAAAAAACACAGGGATAGCTTCCGGGTGCCAATAGTTGGAATAACTGGTAGTAATGGCAAAACAATTGTTAAAGAATGGTTGTCTCATCTACTTAAAGAATCCTATGCTGTTTGCAAAAACTCCAAAAGTTTCAACTCACAAATTGGGGTCCCTTTATCTATTTGGCAGTTAGATAAAACACATACTATTGGTGTGTTTGAAGCCGGTATTTCTAAATATAATGAAATGGGTTATTTAGCTGACATAATAAATCCTAACATTGGAGTATTCACCTATCTGGGCGATGCACATGGAAACAACTTTAAATCACGTCATGACAAACTACTAGAAAAAATCACCCTTTTTAAAAACTGTGAAATTGTGATTTGTTCTAACACTCAAAAAGAGGTTGTTGATGAGATTAACAATGCAAATTTGAAAACATTTTCATGGGGCCATGATCTGTCATCTAACGTCTTAATAAAAAAGACCACAGATGGGCACTATATTAAATTTCTTAATGAAGAAGTCCGGGTTTCAATACCTTTCTCGGACAAAGCATCTCTTCACAACACCTTCACCTCAATTACAACAGCTCTTTATTTAGGTGAAAGCCTAAAAACCCTATCAAAAAAAATTAACACCCTTCCAAAAGTTGACATGAGACTTCAACAAGTTAAGGGGGTTGACAACACCCAACTGATTTTAGACTATTATAATGTTGATTATCAATCAATTGTTATGGCTGTTGATTTTTTAAATCAACAGAAAATAAAAAATCAAGAGTGCTCTATCATTCTTTCTGATGTATTAGAAAGTAACTATCGGGGCAAAAACCTCTACAAAAAGATAAACGCATTGCTCGCTAACAACAAAATAATTGAGCTCATTGGGGTTGGTGAACACATAGAAAAAAATAAAAAATACTTTACTGTTAAGTCGTGTTTTTATAAAAGCACGGAAGATTTTTTAGAAAGACACCCCATACACCAATTTAAAAACCAAATGGTGCTAGTTAAAGGTGCCAGAAAGTTTGAATTTGAGAAAATTGCTGAACGTCTAAAATTAAAAACAAACCAAACAGCTTTACACGTTAATTTATCCAGACTGCAACATAACCTGAACCTTGTTAAAAATAAAATTGGCAGCAAAACTAAACTCATGGCAATGGTAAAAGCACTAGCATACGGCAGTGGCGGGTACCAAATTGCTAAACTTTTAGAATATAATAACATAGATTTTTTGGGTGTTGCCTATACCGATGAAGCAACGCGACTCAAAAAAAGAGGAATCACAACACCCATTGTAGTTTTAAATCCGGATTTAACTGATTTGTCTCCATACACTGAATCAAATATTCAACCGGTCATTTACAATTTCTCAAGCTTAGAAAAAGTCCAAAATCACAACATAAGTATTCACCTAGAATTTGATACAGGTATGCATCGTTTAGGGTTTGAAAAAAAGGATCTAAACCAACTAGTTACGTATATTAGTGGCAAGTCCAATTTAAAAATTATTTCTATTTTTAGCCATTTAGCTGGAGCAGAAAACTATTCTCTTGACAACCTTACTTCAAAGCAAATAAATGAGTTTAATGACATCTGCACAAAGTTTGAAGAAAAAGCCAAACTAAAGCCGCTAAAACATTTATCTAACACTGCAGGCATAGAGCGTTTTCCGGAAGCAACAATGAACATGGTTCGGCTTGGAATTGGTCTTTACGGTATTTCGCCGTCCCAAAATAAAACAAAGCTGGTACCCGTGAGTAGTTTTAAGTCATACATCTCCCAAATCCGGCACATTCCTGCGGGTGAAGGTGTGGGTTATGGACACTTGGAAAAAACAGATCACCCTAGAAAAATAGCAGTAATAGCTGTTGGCTATGCCGATGGATATTCGAGAGCGTTTAGTTGTGGTGTTGGCACAATGCTCATAAATGGTCAACCTGCTAAAATAGTAGGAAACGTTTGTATGGATATGACCATGTGTGATGTGACTGAGATTTCATGCAAAGAAAAAGACGAAGTTATTATATTTGGTGACCATCCCACAGTTGAGGATTTATCAAAACAAATTAATTCCATTCCTTACGAGATTTTAACAAACATAAGTGAACGCGTTAGTAGAATATTTTTTCAAGAATGACTAAAGAGGAGCTAATAAAAGGAATCAGAAAAGGGGATTCAAGATCCCTAAGCAAAGCCATAACTTTAGCAGAAAGTTCATTGGAATCAAAACAAGAATTAGCCTTACAGGTCATTGAACATTTCGGCCCTCAAAAAAGTACATTAAGGGTTGGAATAACTGGAGCACCAGGAGTTGGAAAAAGCACTTTTATTGAATCCGTAGGTCTGCGTTTTCTTCAAGACCCTACAAGAAAAATAGCTGTATTAAGTGTCGATCCTAGCAGCGAAATATCACAGGGCAGCATTCTTGGTGACAAAACTAGGATGAATCAATTAAGTTCAATAGATGGTGTATATATTCGACCAAGTGCTTCTGGAAATAATTTAGGGGGGGTTGCAAAAAACACTCGTTTAGCAATTCTACTATGTGAAGCAGCAGGGTATAATACCATTTTAATAGAAAGTGTTGGTGTGGGTCAAAATGAAACCGAAATAGCAAAACTATCTGATTTGTTTGTGTTGCTGATCAGTCCTGGTGGTGGAGATGAACTTCAAGGAATAAAAAGAGGTATTATGGAGGTCGCAGACATTATTGTCGTAAATAAAGCTGATGGTAATAATAAGAATCAAGCACAAATAACTGCCAAAGAATATAGCATGGCTCTTAACTTAAAGCCTAAAAGTAAAAATCAGTGGATACCAAAAATTATAGTTGCTTCAGCCTACGAAAAAAACGGTATTCAACCTTTCATAGAAAAATGCCTAGACTTTGATGATCACGTTAGAGAGAAATGGAAACATTTGCATAGAAAGGAACAAATGAAGTATTGGGCAAAGAAAAATATTCAGTATTTGTTACTGTCTAAAATTGATCAATACAATAATAAAATAAATTCAAACATTGAAAATGGTGTGCTACCGGAAAGACTGGCTAGGGATATTTTAGAATGATTCCCAATAAACTTATGACCCTATTTAGTAGAATTTGTTTATTATCTAACCCTAAATTTGCACAGCGTAATAACTTACTTTAAAATCATGATTATTGGTGTCCCTAAAGAAATTAAAAACAATGAGAGCCGAATAGCACTAACTCCTGGAGGAGCATTAGAGCTTACCAAACGAGGGCATAAAGTTTATGTTCAAAAAAATGGTGGTTCTGGAAGCGGTTTCAGCGATGAAATGTATATAACGTGTGGTGCTCAAATTTTAGACACAATCGAAGAGATATACAACGTTGCAGAGATGATTATGAAGGTTAAAGAACCTATTGAGCAGGAGTATTCTCTTATCAAGAAAGATCAGCTCGTTTTTACTTATTTTCACTTTGCAAGCTACAAGCCACTTACTCACGCCATGATTGATAGTGGTGCGGTATGCTTAGCATACGAAACTGTTGAGTCCCCGGACAGAAGCTTGCCGCTTCTAGTTCCCATGAGTGAGGTTGCTGGCAGAATGGCTATTCAAGAGGGTGCAAAATACCTTGAAAAACCAGTAAAAGGTAAGGGCGTTTTATTGGGTGGTGTGCCAGGAGTTTCCCCTGGAAAGGTTCTTGTAATTGGCGGGGGAATTGTTGGGACACAAGCAGCTAAAATGGCTGCTGGATTAGGAGCACAAGTTACAATTTTAGATATCAGCTTAGCTCGATTAAGATACCTGAACGATGTTATGCCAGCAAATGTGGTTACCCGATATTCTAATGAAATGAACATTAGAGAGTTAATACCACAAATGGACCTTATTGTAGGTGCTGTTTTAATCCCTGGAGCTAAGGCGCCTAATCTCATAACAAGAGATATGTTAAAAATTATGCAGCCCGGAACTGTTTTAGTTGATGTCGCGGTAGATCAGGGTGGGTGTATCGAAACCTGTAAGCCCACAACGCATGAAGATCCTACTTTTATTATAGACGACATTGTTCACTATTGTGTAGCCAATATGCCTGGTGCTGTGCCTTACACTTCAACTGTTGCTCTTACAAATGCAACACTTCCGTATGCTATTCAGCTAGCTGAAAAAGGCTGGAAGCAAGCTTGTAATGATAGCCGCGAATTAAAACTCGGCCTGAACGTAATACACGGAAAGGTTTGTTACAAAGCTGTTTCTGAAGCATTTGATTTAGATTATACCCCTGTAGAGGCTTTTTTAAATTAATGGCAGTTAATCTCCATTACAGGGTCTACCCAAATTCTAATTCTACAAAGCACGTATTCATATATCATGGGTTGTTTGGCATGTCTGACAATTGGCACCAACTCGCCTCAAAATTATCCGATCATTTAAATGTTATAACTGTTGATCAACGGAATCACGGAAAAAGTCCACACACAACAGATATGTCTTATGAAGCTATGGCTGATGATGTTTCATTGTTGATGGAGAATCTAAATGTTACGGAGGCGTTTCACGTTGGTCATTCAATGGGCGGAAAAATGGCTATGAAGCTTGTAGACTTATATCCTCGTAAAGTACAAAAACTTATCATCGTCGATATTGCACCTAAGACCTACTCCCCAAGTCATACCAATTATTTTAACGCGTTTAAAACGCTTGATTTTAAATCTTTTAGCACAAGAAAAGAGGCAGATACAGCCTTAGCTAGTATGGAAAAAAATATTGGTGTCCGACAATTTCTGTTAAAAAATTTACAAAAAGACAAACGTGGGTATTCGCTAAAAATTAATGTGCCTACAATAGAAACATTTTATAGTGATATGATTGGGGCCATTACTTTCAAAAAAATAATAATAAATCCAACCCTTTTTATCTATGGTGGTCTCTCTGGCTACATAAAAGAAAGCGATATAAATCTCATTAAAGGAAATTTTGAAAATGTTCAATTTAAAAAATTAGACGAATCGGGTCATTGGGTTCATGCAGAAAAACCTGAAGAAACGCTGAAAATTATCAAAGACTTTTTGTGTTAGAAATACTTTAATTAGTTTAATATTGCTAGGAATAGAAAGTGAAATACTTAATTGCAATAGCACTATTATTTTTAGGGATATCGCTCCGTGCTCAAACTGTCATAAGTGGCAGGGTAATTGATGCAAATTCAGGAGAACCTCTTCCATATGTGGCAATTAGAGGATTAAACGTCCAACTTGGGGCGGTAACTGATTTTGATGGCTACTACAATATATCTACAGATAAGAGCGTGGACTCAATTGTTGCTTCTTATATGGGATATACGGTTTCCAAAAAACGTGTAACTCAAAACAAGAATCAAACAATTAACTTTAGCTTAGCTGAACAAGCAAGTTCTTTGAAAGAGTTTGTAGTTAGGCCAGGAGGAATAAATCCTGCTCTAATTATCATGAAACGTGCTCAAAAAAGAAAGAAAAACTACAATCCTGAAAAAATAGAATTTTACCAATACCAAGGGTATAGCAAAGTTCAGTTAGCTATAGACAATGTAACTGATAAATTTAAAAAAAGAAAAATATTTAAAGCTATGGAGCCGCTATTTGATTCCATTTCTAGCTTTAGCGACACTAGCTCAAAAAAAGTTTTACCTGTTTTTATCTCTGAAACGATTAGCGATTACTATTTTAGAAAATTTCCTAGAAGAACAAAAGAGGTTATTAAGGCAACAAAAATACAGGGTGTTGGTGTAGGTGATGAAAGCTACGTTTCTCAAATTTTAGGATCCACGTTTCAACAGTATAATTTTTATGAAAACAACCTTTATATCCTTGACAAGGATTTTATATCTCCCCTAAGTATAACCGCAAACACATACTACTACTTCACACTAAAAGATAGTGTTATTGTTGATGGAAAATCTTGTTACCAAATAAGGGTTGACCCGAAAAACCCTATTGATCTTGTTTTTAGCGGAACAATTTGGATTGAAACTGAATCTTATGCTCTAAAACAACTCAACTTAGAAATTACCGATAAGGCCAACATTAACTTTATTGAAAAGTTAAAAATACAACAAGAGTTTACAGAGGTAGAGCCAACTTATTGGCTGCCTAAAAAAACTCGCGTACTTATTGATATTGCTGAACTTACAGACAACACCCTGGGTATGATTGGCCTATATTACAATTCTGCAAAAAATATTTCTGTAAATAATGTTCAAGAATTACCCTTCTATGAGGATAAAATACGTGTAACCGAAAACTCGTTTGATCAGTCTGATGCTTTTTGGGATACGGCTCGGCACGAGCGTATATCGGCTGATGATAAAAAGGTTTATCTGATGGTAGACTCTTTAAAGAACCAGCCACTTATCAAGTCTTACATAGATGTTGTTGAAATAGCCGTAGAGGGTCACATTCCAAAAAACAAAGTTGACTTAGGGCCATGGTATTATTTACTTGGCTACAATTCGCTAGAAGGTCTTCGTTCTCGTATCGGTTTTCGTACATCTCCAAAATTTCATGAAGATTTTCAATTCCGATGCTATGGGGCATATGGTTTGGGAGATCAGAAATTTAAATACGGTCTTTTTTCTGATTACGTGTTTAGTAGGTCTAAGTGGAGTAAAATTGGTGCCTCAGTAAAAAAAGACGTTGAACTCATTGGACTTACAGACGAAAACAGCGGAACTTCTGCTCTTTACGATGCGTTTGCAATGCTTGGAACAAACCAACTAAATCGAAGTTTCACTAAAAGTTTTTGGTTCGAAAAAGAACTTGTAAAAGGTTACACTCAGCTTATTGACTTTAAACACAAGTCCTTCGAATTTGAGCCCGTTAGTGGTTTTCGGTTTGGCTATTATAATACTCCGAATGACACCTTATCTACAAAATCTAATTACGATATTACTTCGATTCGTCTAAAAGGAAGATTGTCTCACAAGGAGCAGTTTATTTACAGAAGAAATAGTCGATATAGCATGGGTAATTTAAAAGCCCCTGTTTTAACAATAGATTATGTGCATAGCTTCAACAACTTGATTGGGGGAGATTTTGAATTTGACAAAATTGGAGTGGAGCTATGGCAGTTTAATAGTTTGGGGAATTTCGGAACATTTGAATATACATTAAAGGCATTTCAAACTTTTGGTCAAGCACCCTATCCATCGCTATTCATCATGAGAGGAAACCAATCCTATTTTAGTAACAGGCAATCTTACAACTTGATGGATTTTTTTGAGTTTGCCGCAGATCGTTATGTTTCGTTTGATTATGAACACCAATTTAATGGTCTAATCATGAATCGAATTCCGTTAGCTAAAAAACTCAAATGGAGGAGCTTTGTAAATGCAAAGGGGGTGTACGGAAAAATGAGTGAAAAAAATAAATTACTTATGCCTTTAAATAACTCAAACATAACCAACCCTAACTTTTTTACAAACAGAAAACCTTATATTGAACTGGGTTATGGGGTTGAAAATATTTTTAGGTTTGTTCGAGTTGATTTTATTCACCGATTAACATATTTGGACAACGTACTATACCCAAACGCTAAACGCTTTGGCATAAAGTTTAATGCTGTGCTAAGGTTTTAAAGGTTTATTAAGTCATTCTCTTTTTGATGAAAAAAAAGACCTCATTAGTTGAACACTTTCCTCCTCTAAAACTCCTGTGTTTAACTCTAAATCTGAGGGGTTTGAAACAAAATTTGTAAAACCATGTTTGGGCTCCAAGCAACCTAAAACTATGTGCTTAATTCTAGCGTTTTTAATCGCACCATAGCACATGACACATGGTTCTACTGTAATGTAAATTGTGCACTCGTTTAAGTATTTGCTGCTTAAAAAAGAACTTGCAGCAGTGATTGCAAGCATTTCAGCGTGAGCTGTAGGATCATTTAATTTTTCTACCTGATTGTGTCCTTTTCCTATAATTTGATTATTAGCAACAACTACTGCACCAATAGGGACTTCTTCTTCAGAAAATGCAAGTTCTGCCTGCTTAAGTGCTTGCTTCATAAAAAACTCAGGTGTCAACTCCATTATAATTGCTCAAATTCTATTATCGATTTGTATAACATCTCACTCACGAACTTAGCTCCCTTATAAGTAAAATGGGTATAATCTTTTTGTGCAAGGTCATCTTTCACCCAAGCGGTCATTGAATTCTCACCACCCATAGCTTCATATAAGTCCCAAAAACAACAATTATTTTCAATAGCTGCACTCTTCATAGCATCACGAATCAATGGAATGTTTTCATAAGAAACCATCTCTCCTTCTTGGTTTCTACTCATGTCACTTGGGCCTATTACGATGATTGCAACGTCTGGATTCGCTATATGGATACTCTTTAGTTGTTGAGACAACCATCTTTTGTAATAATTATAATTGTCCCGTACGTCTGGAATTATGTTTACTCCAAACTGTAAAATAACAGCAACTACATTCATTTCTGACAACTGGGTAGCGTACATTTTTCTATTAATTTTAGAAAATCCCGTCCCAGAACTCCCACGCATAGGAAAATTGTCCACTGCTACTCCTGTATCACCATCCAAAGCAAGACCATATATAACAGGGTGGTTCTCAGAACTAAAAGATAGTTTTATGTTGTTGCTGCTATTTACTCTCCACTCCTTGGTTCCAAATAAAGAAGAAGGTGGTATGGTGTGGTATTGGATAGAATCGTTGTCAGACAACTTTACTTGAAATGGTGAATTGTTACTAAACAAGAGTTTAGCTTTTGAAAATTTTCTAGACCTTGAATAGCCCATATACATTTTCTTAATATTTAAAAATGACTTATCAAAAAATGCAAAATTTAATTTCTCAATTTGTGTTTTGCTGCTATCACCAACGGTGTCCCCTAGGGTGATGGTTGGCGTTGTGTGTTTTATTGTAAAAGCTGCCCCACTAATCCCAAAAGAATCATTATAATCTGACTTGGTATATATAGAGTGCTTTATGAAGTCGTTACTATGGCTAACTCTAAAATTTCCTCTTGAAGATGCGGTAGGTTCTAGTGGAAGTAAAATACCTGGTCCACATCCACCAAATTTTTTTTGTAATCGGTTTCTTAAGTAATTGGTAATTCGATCTCCTTCTAACTGAGAATCTCCATAGTGAAGAATCCGAACAACTTTATTTTTACTTTCTTCTTTAATTCTTACTAAAAGAGAAGATATTATACCCGGGTTACTGTCGGGCATAGTGAACCACTTGCTAAATGCTTTTCTCTGTGGGCTTTTTAATGGTGCTAATTCTTGGGTGGTTTCAACCTTGGCAACTTGAATTTTTGTGGTATCATCGTGATCCGTATCAACGCCCTCCAACACCTCTTCAAGGTCTACGACTTTTATTTCTTTTTGATTCAATAACTCTTCAAGAGAAATAAAACTTAGAGAAAACTCGTCATTTACAAGAATACCGTTGCTTGGGAATAGATAGACAACACATCCAAGAATTAAATTTAATAAAACAAGTGAAGCAAAGACGCTCCAAGGGTGTATGCTGTTTTTCTTATTGTGGTGTCTTTTTATTTGCTCCAAAACTAGGATTAATCTTTTCTAATAATGTTATTTTTTTGAGCTTTAGTCATCTTGTTAATACGCCTGTAGTAAGCTTGCTGACTTGATGGTTTCTTTATAATTAATCGTTGGTTTATTCGTAAATAATCTCCCCTTATATTGTTCCATCTTCTAATTTGAGATACGTTACAATCATATAGATCTGCAATTCTTATTAAAACATCTCCGCTTCTTACAGTATAAACTATATTCACAATCCCACCACTTGTGCTTGATTTTGATTTGGGTTTATATGCGGGATAATGCCTAGTAGAGTCGGAATTTATTTCTGTAAATAGGGAGTCCCTTAATTGATAAAACAAGTCAACCTTTGATTTTGGAATTTTCAAATAGTTTAGCCGATCAATGTCTGGTATAATCCTTTTTTTATAAATCGGGTTTAATGAGCTTAAATGAATTAAATCAATATCTAACTTCTTAGAAATTCTGTCAAATGTTATGAACTGATCTATAGGGACGCTTGTTGTTTCTCGATAGTCTGTTTGTATCAGCTCACGCCTTTTGAAATAATCTGCTACGTAAACAGCCGCCACATAATCACTGTAAGAGTTCTTGAAAGTCGTTTCTAAATGACTGCTAATTAAGAAAAAGTCGTTAGTGCTATCTCCACTTATAATTTTAGCTTTTTGCCACAAAGCATCTCCTGAACAGAATACCACATAAGCCTCCCTCCAGTCTTGATACCTTTTTTGAATTTCAAGTATTACATCACAAAAAGCTTGTGCAGATTTTATAACATCAAATCGCTCGTCAATATAGTTGCTCAAAAAAAGACCTTGTTTTTTTGCACTCTGGTGTGATAAGCTGTACCACCCTTTTCTCGCCGATTTTTTATGAGTGGGTTGCCCACAATTTGACAAAGAAATACACGCATATCTTAATTCTGAAGGAACACCTCTTTGCTCAAAGACCTGCTTTAATTTTTCGTCGTAAAAGAAAAAGCGATTGAGTGTTTTTTGAATGTTTTGGAGACCATTAAAAGTGTGATCATGAATTTTTTCAGCTACTTCTGGAGAAAAATCTAAACGAACTTGACCTTGGATTTCTTTTAATCTAGATTGAACACTATCTATTTGAGCGTTGGCGTACAGTACAACAATTGTAAAAATCAACTGACAACTAAACCTTGCCATCGTATGTTAAAATTGTGTTGGCTACATTGAGTAAATCATTCTCTTCAAAAGATCTTCCCATTAAATGCATTCCAATCGGAAGCCCCTCGTGAACTGACGTGGGTACTGATATGGCTGGAAGACCTGCCAAAGACGCCTGAACCGTGAAAATATCTGCTAAATACATTTGTATTGGATCTTTAGATTTCTCTCCGTCAATATCAAAAGCTGTTGATGGGGCTGTCGGGCATAAAAAGAAGTCATAATTTTCTAAAATTTTATTACTTTCTTGCTGAATTAGTCTTCGAACGCGTTGTGCTTTAGAATAATAAGCCTCATAAAAATCTGCACTTAGCACAAATGTTCCTGTCATAATTCTACGCTTAACCTCCTTGCCAAAACCTTCATTACGGGATTTTTTAAACGTAGACTCAATATCCTCGGCTTGGTTGCTTCTTTGACCGTACAACATTCCACTATATCGCGATAAATTTGAAGAGGCCTCGGCTGTAGTCATCACATAATAACAAGGAACCATTTGTTCCAAAAATGGAAACGATACTTCAACAACATTGTGTCCGTCATTTTCAAGATTTTTAATCAAATCTGAATATGCTTCTTTGACACTTGGTTCGAGGCCTTCGCTTTCCATCGCCTCTTTTGAATAGGCTATGTTGTACTTTTTGGACCTGTCAACAGAAAACGTTGCTACTTTAGTTGAGGAGGATGTTGCATCAAACTCATCTCTGCCAGCCATTATTTCTAGCAACAGTGCCGCATCCAAAACACTTGATGTTATTGGACCAATTTGGTCAAAACTCGAAGCATAAGCAAGCAGTCCGCTTCTAGAAATTCTACCATATGTCGGTTTCAAACCTATTGTTCCCGTAAACGATGCAGGTTGTCTTATGGAGCCTCCCGTATCTGATCCTAGGGCCGCCAAACACATGTCTGCCTGAACTGCTACCGCACTTCCACCAGAACTTCCGCCGGGGACTTTAGTCTCATCTGCTGCATTTTTAACAGGTCCAAAAGCAGAGTTCTCATTACTGGCACCCATTGCAAACTCATCACAATTACATCGACCTATCACAATTACATCTTCTTCTAATAATCGCTTTAAAGCTGTTGCGGTATAGGTTGATTCAAAACTTTCTAAAATTTTGGAAGAAGCAGAAACGCGATGACCTTTGTAGCAGATGTTGTCTTTAATTGCTATAAACATTCCAGCTAATTTCCCAGCTGTTCCAGTCTTAATTTTTTGATCAATTAATGCTGCTTGAAATAAAACTTCATCATCAAACACTTCAAGCATTGCGTTCAAATGTTTGTTTTTCTTGTTTTGGCTTAAATAATACTCTGCCAACTCAGAACAAGAAGTTTTTTCTTGACTAATTAATAATTGTATTTGTGCTAAAGAGGTGTACTTTTTGGTAACCATTTACCTTATTTCTCATCCGCTTTATCAGACTTGGAGGGCTCTTTCATCCCTTCTTTCAGCTGCTCAGACACATCGTTTTTTGCTTTATTAAACTCTCTTATGCCCGAACCTAACCCTTTCATTAATTCCGGGATTTTTCTTCCCCCAAAAAGCAAAAGAATAGCAAAAATGATAACTACCCATTCCATTCCGCCCATATTTAAAAACAATACCATAATTTTTGAATTAAAAGTTGCTATTGCAAACGTACTACAAATTCTTCTAATATTGAGATGTGCTTTATAATCATTAAATTCGTCCTAATAACTATTTAACATGACCATACGACGACCCTTCAATCTAACAGCGTGGATTAATGAACATCGACACGAACTCAAACCTCCGGTGGGAAACAGAAACCTATACAAAGATGCTGGGGACTATATCGTAATGATTGTAGCAGGTCCAAATGCAAGAAAAGACTATCACTATAACGAAACGGAAGAACTTTTTTATCAACTTGAAGGAGACATTAATGTGCGAATTCAAGAAAATGGTAAAGCCGTTGATGTCCCAATCAAAGCGGGAGAAATGTTTTTGCTGCCAGCTAATGTACCCCATTCTCCTGTGAGAAGCGATGGTAGCATTGGGTTGGTAATTGAATGTAAACGCACGAATAATGAACAGGATGGGCTAATGTGGTTTTGTGAAAATTGCAACAATAAGCTACACGAGTATAAATTTCCTTTAACAGATATTGAAAAAGATTTTTTACCCCGATTTCGAGAATTTTACAGATCTGAAACACTCAGGACATGCAATCAGTGTGGTACCAAAATGGAAACAGATCCCCGATTCACATAAACTAAGACTGGATATTTGACTGCATTAATTACTGGTGCCTCAAAGGGTATTGGAAGAGCGTTTGTTTTGGAGTTTGCCCGACATGGCATTGATGTCATTGCTGTTGCTAGAAGCGAAAAGCTTCTAAATGAACTCGCTTTGTTTGTTAAAAACAAACACGGCATCAAAGTTCATGTAGTTTGTGTTGACTTGTCTATTCCAAATGCCGCTGAAATATTATATGATGTTTTGAAAAAAAAGAACTTAACCGTTGACTATTTGATTAACAATGCAGGTTTTGGAGACCATGGGGAGTTCATAAACTCAGATTTAAAAAAGCAATCTGAAATGATTAGCCTCAATATTTTAACACTTACAAAGCTAACGCACCTGATAATCCAAGGTATGAAAAAACGCAAGCGAGGAAAAGTCCTAAACTTGGCTTCGGTAGCGGCCTTTCAGCCCGGACCCTTAATGAGTGTATATTTTGCCACCAAACACTTTGTGCTTGGGTTTTCGGAAGCCCTTTATGAAGAATTAAAGCCACACAACATTCAAGTCACTGCACTTTGCCCGGGGCCAACAAAAAGCGACTTTGGTGTGGTTGCTAACTTTAAAATGTTAAAAAATCCAAAAGCCAATCGGTTTCCGTCATCAGAAGATGTAGCTAAATATGGATACAAAATGATGATGAAAGGGCGAGTTGTTGCGATACATGGATTAAGAAATACTTTAATGGCAACGCTTACCAGAATAGTGCCAAGAGGCATCGTCAGAAAAATAGTCTACTACAGATTAAAATAATCCTACATCTTTGTGTTGGTGAATATTAAAAATAACATACCAAATCTTCTCACGCTAGCCAACCTACTTTGCGGGTTGATAATAATTATACATGCAGCTCAACTCAAGTTTGACGAAATCATATATTGGGCAATCGCTGCTCTTTTGTTTGATTTCATGGATGGTACGGCTGCAAGAATTTTAAATGTATCGTCAACCATGGGCAAGGAGTTAGACTCGCTTGCAGATGTGGTTAGTTTTGGGGTAGCACCAGCTCTTGTCTTGTTTTACTATTGGAAAGCTATTTATGTTGAAGGGTTTTTTTTATTTGCCCCTTTAACTATTGCCGTTATAGCAGCATATAGGTTAGCAAAGTTTAATATGACTGAACAAAACACGGATTACTTTATAGGGTTGCCCACGCCAGCACTCGCATTCGCCTGTTTTGTCTTGCCCAAAATTCACAACGAATCCCCCTATGTGTACACAATCATTCAAAACCCTTATTTTATTATCTTATTCTCTCTGATAGGTGGGTTTTTCCTTGTCAGTAATTTTAAGTTTTTTTCTCTAAAGATTGGCTCAAAAAACCAAAAGTATAATGTTGTAAGGGCTGCCTATCTAATAATCTGTGTTTTGTTGATAGTATGGCTACATTTTTTTGGTGCATTTCTTTGTTTACTTCTTTATATCGGGCTTTCTTTGAGCATTCAAAATAGAATACATTAAATGAATTACGAAGTGTTTGTTAACATTATGCCACATCAAGGTTTACTCGACCCCCAAGGGAAAGCAGTACATCAGGGACTAAACAAGATTGGTATAAACAAGGTAAATGATGTACGCATTGGGAAAAAAATAGTTCTTCATGTTGAAGCTTCTAATGAAGCCGAAGCCTTAAAGATTGGCGAAGAATCATGTCAGAAGGTTCTTGTAAATGCTGTAATGGAAACAGCAGATATAACCGTTAAAGAGTTAGTGTAGATGTCTGATATTGTTTTTGACCTAATTGAAAAGGAGCTTCACCGGCAACAAACAGGGATAGAGTTAATTGCCTCTGAGAATTTTACCTCCAACAACGTAATGAAGGCATCAGGAAGTGTTCTCACAAACAAGTATGCAGAAGGACTGCCAAACAAACGGTATTATGGCGGTTGTGAAATTGTGGACCAAATAGAAGATCTTGCAATAGATCGTGCGAAAGAACTCTTTGGTGCAGAGTGGGTTAATGTACAACCGCATAGTGGTGCCCAGGCCAACGCTGCTGTAATGTTAGCTATACTAAAAGCTGGCGATCAAATCTTGGGGTTTGACCTTTCACATGGTGGCCACCTAACTCACGGATCTTTAGTTAATTTCTCCGGAAAACTTTACGCTCCAGCATTTTATGGCGTTGAAAGGGAAACTGGAAGAATAAACATGGACAAGGTTGAAGCAAAGGCAAAAGAAGTAAAGCCTAAGTTGATTATCTGTGGTGCATCGTCTTATTCTCGCGATTGGGACTATGCTCGTTTTCGTGAAATAGCCGATCGGGTTGGTGCCCTGTTGTTAGCGGATATTTCTCATCCTTCTGGGTTGATTGCGGCAGGACTTTTAAACAACCCTCTACCGCACTGTCACATTGTAACCACCACCACTCACAAAACACTTCGCGGACCTCGCGGAGGAATGATTATGATGGGCAAAGATTTTGATAACCCTTGGGGTATGAAGACACCAAAGGGTAATATAAAAAAAATGAGTGCCATTCTTGACGGTGGGGTTTTTCCTGGAACACAAGGTGGTCCTTTAGAACACATAATAGCGGCAAAAGCAGTAGCTTATCAAGAGGCTTTGCAGCCTGAATATAAAGATTATTGTAAGCAGGTAATGAAAAACGCTCAGGTTCTTGCTGGGGCAATGGTCGAAAAGGGGTATCAAATAATCTCTGGAGGAACTGATAACCACCTCATGTTAATTGACCTACGAGCTAAAAGCGAAACTTTAACGGGTAAAATTGCCGAAAACACATTAGTTAAAGCTGATATTACTGTAAATAAAAACGCTGTTCCTTTTGAAACAAGATCCCCATTTGTTACCTCTGGTATCCGCATTGGAACGCCTGCCGTAACAACCCGAGGCATGAAGGAGTCAGAAATGTTAAAAATTGCTGAATTAATCGACCGGGTGTTAACCAATACCAATGATGATCTCATAATTGCTCAAGTCAAAAAAGAAGTCAACGAATTGTCTTTAAATTTTCCTTTGTACCCATAATTTAATATTCCTTTAACAAAATATTTTTATATTGGCATCTTAAATCAAAAATTTGTCAAGCATAAAAGATATTTCAAGCAACATCAAACAGTATTGGAGAAAAGACATCCTTGCTGGTTTTAGTGTGTCCTTGGTTGCTCTTCCGCTTTCTTTGGGAATAGCCATTGCAATGAATTTGCCCCCGGAGGCTCTACTTGCTGGTGTTTTTGCTGCAATTGTTGGAGGTGTTTTTACTTCAATTGTTCGAAGTGGAAGTGTGTCAATAAATGGTCCATCACCTGCCCTTATTGGGATAGTTGTTTCTGGCATGGGCGTGCTAGGGGCGTGGGAATATATGCTTGCTGCATTTATTTGTGCTGGAGTTTTGCAAGCTGTTTTTGGGATATTCAAGCTTGGTGGTTTAGCTGACTTTATCCCGTCTTCTGTAGTTCAGGGAATGATGGCCGCAATTGGAGTTATCATTCTTGCTGGACAAATACACCCTGGATTGGGAGTGGAAATTGGCAAAATGAACGATTTTGACAAGCTAATGGCTATACCAAACAGTATCGCCCACATGAATCCATTAATTGCTATAATATTTTTTAATAGCTTATTCATATTAGCCATACACCCACAAGTGACAAATAGATTTATAAAATATGTTCCTGCTCCAATCTGGCTAGTTCTCTTAGCTATTCCTTTATACATGTTTTTTCAATTTTACACTGGTGGCCAAACAGCTATTTTAGGAAAAACACATGTATTAAACCCAACCAAAGACCTTATTTATTTTCCACTTCCTTCAAGCTTAAACATTTCAGAAATCTTTCTGTTCCCAAATTTTAGTAAAATTAGTAGTATCGGTTTTTGGGTGGTGGTCATTTCTGTTTTTCTAGTCTCAACAATTGAAACACTTGGGTCTGCAAAGGCAATAGATAACATTGACCCCCTCAAAAGAAAGACCGATTTAAATAAAGATGTAACAGCAATGGGTTTAAGTACAATCCTCTCGGGTTTTATTGGCGGTTTACCGATTATTGCTGTTATTGCACGAAGCTCTGTAAATATTAACCATGGAGCAATGACGCGCTTGTCTAATTTTGTTCACGGAACGCTAATTCTTCTTTTTGTCTTTTTGCTATCTGACCACATAATGTTAGTTCCAAAAGCTGCACTTATGGCTATTTTGGTGTATACGGGATACAAACTAGCGTCTCCAAAGGTTTTTAAAGACGCTGGGTTAAAGGGGTATGAGCAATTTTTAATTTTAACAATTACGCTTGTTTCAACCTTAATGACAGACCTCAACAGGGGGATATTAATTGGCATATTGTTTACGTTGGTTATTCACCTTATACGATCTCATTTAACAGCAAAGTTGTTTTTTAAATATTTATCTAAACCCAACTTTAATTTGGCTAGAATAGACGACCACTATCATCTTAAGGTAAAAGGTGTGGCAAACTTTACTAGCATTATAAAACTTCGCAAGCTGCTCAAAGGTGTGCCCGAAAACGACCAAATTGTTTTTGACTTTTCTAGAACACGGTTGATTGATTTCTCGATGTTAGAATTTGTAAATTCTTGGGGTAAGGATTATCAAAGTGACCAAAACGGAAAATATGAAGTAATTGGTCTAGACGAACACTTAACAACAAGTTCTCATCCATACACAATTCATGCACTACCCCAGAGTGTTGGTAAACCGCTGTCAAAAAGACAGTCTCAGCTTCGAGATTACGCTTTTAAAAACACTTGGGTATTCGAGCCCAACATCAATTGGAATACCGATTATTTGAAATCCAATAAATTTTTTGAAACCAGGCCTATTGAATATCTGAAAAACAAGGTGGTTGGTAGCTATCAAAACGAGATTTCTTGGGAAATAGTTGACATCACTTTTGACGAAGGAGCACTAATGGCCGCAGAGGTTCACAATATGACTATGTTGTCTATTCGTTTCAATGGTGTTGTTCCCAACTTTGAATTAGATAAAGAGCGAATTTTTAGCAGGTTGTTAGACTTGGCAATAAAAGAAGATATTTCTATTGAAGAAGATTTTAACTCACGCTTTTCGGTAAAAGGTAACAACAAGGCAGATATAAAGCATTTTTTCAATAAAGACCTGAGAAATTTTGTCAATCAAAATGATAAGTATCACATTGAGAGCAATCAAAATGTTATTCTAATATTTCGCTATTTCCGAGTTATGAGCATAACCGAAATTAAGGAGCTTGTTCTTTTTGGAGAGCAACTTACAAAACAGTTTCACAACTCTTTGAACAACCCCACAGACAACCCATAGCTTTGTGTTTTTGTTGGGACAACTATGGCCTGAAGGTTGTTAACTCCCAAACAAAAGCTATACTTGTTGGCCCTGTACTCTACAAACTCTCCCCAAACAAACCCTCTAAAATTACCATATCCAAGGCTAGTTTTTGTTTTTAAATTATTGTTATGTGCCTTTAGTAGGGCGGCTTGTGCGTACATTCCAAATTTACCTGCAGAAATAGTTTCAAAAGACGAAACGATAGATGACCGTGCGTTTAATTTATACGTCCATTTGAGTTTTATTTGAGTTGGTAAAACAACAGTGTTTGTTTTTGTCGTATTGCGATTAATCGTTTCATTAAACGTTGAGTCTAAGTAATCAACAATAGAGGTTTCCATATCAAAAACATCAAAAGGTGCTCCATTGAAAATAAAAGAAGTGTCTATTTTTATTTCTTGATTATCGAACAAATGGTACCCGTTTATATTTTTGACCGTGAGAGAAATCGTGTTCGATTCATTCGCGTGGTAATCCAGGCTAATGTCAGCGGATAAGCCTGCCCCTTGAGTTCCAGGGTTTGCTTCAGCAATTGAAACACCATCAAGATTAACGTCTAAATAGGCCCCGTCGGTGGCGGTATAAAGCTCTAATTTGTTGGCATCAACACGCCTATAATTGTTCAATACTGAGAGCCCTATTGAGCTTTTGATTTTAAGTTTTCTACCGTTAAATATATCCAAACCAACCCCGACAGACAGTGTGTTTGCTTGCAGGTAGTTTAAGCCGTTCGTGGCTACTTTTTGTCCCCTAAAAGGGCTGTTTCCAAAAAACATTAGTTCTGAAAAATCTTTGTCTGAACTAAGGGCCTGAAAACCAGTGTTGCGGACAAAAAAGTATCTCGCAGTGTCTAAGTGGTACTCAACACCGCACATGCCTGATACATATAAGTTAGTTCTTGTATGGTTACCATCCAAAAAAGCAGACTTGCTGCTTTTAGAGAATGTTGGCTTAATTAGCACCTCGGTATACATTTGGGTGTTAAGTGAGTTAGACCCAGCCAACACGTCTCCAAAAACCTTAATTCCCTTTTTGTTGGCATTTGGTGTGTCTTCGTTCAAAAAAAAGAAATTGTTGCTTTGTGGGTAAACAGCGATTGAAGAAAACAAACCAAAGAGCAGTAAAAAACTATAGACTGTTTTCATAAATAAAATCTGTGATTAATTTAGCTTTTATTGAATAATCAGAAAACATTGAATATCTCTTAGCGTCATCTGTATTAATAAACACGATAAGTTCTACGCTTCTTGCATAAGGTAGCTGCTCGCAATCTTCTCTAGATAGTGTCGCAATCAATTCGCTTTCGGTGGGGTTTTGGGTTTTGCCTGACAAGGGGTCAACTTCAGCGGCCACCATTTCGTGTCCATCATCGGTAAATAGATCAAAAAGTTTCGTCCCCGTCTCATCCTTGAATACCATTTTTAGTCGAGCGTTGACAGGAAAATCATTAGTTAATTTTAAAATAAGTTGACCCTCTTTGATGTTTTTAATCTTTTTGTTATTAGGAAAATCTATCGCTTGATTTGAGGATATGGTTAGGCTGTCTAGTCCAAATTTAAATGGCATTTCAAAACGAATGTTTACAAGCAGTTCGCTGACATCAAAAGCAAAGTCGTTCTGGTTAATCGTTCCGTTTGGTCTAACAACTACCTCTATGTCTGGCATAAGCTTGTTGGGTGTTAGCTCTAAAAACTGTTTTAGATTAGAATTTGACTTGTTTAATTCAACATCATACTCGTATCCTACCAAAGGTGGGTTGTTAACTGCTTTTTTTAACAAAATGGGGCTAGTTAGCTCTGAGGATATTAGTTTTAAATTTTTCTCACTTCTTGTGTTTTTTCCCTTAATTTCTTTAACGTTAAGCAACGACTCAATTCCGAAACTGTTGAAAAAGTTTAATTTCATTTTTGCATCTTCTAGGTTCACTCCCCCTTGAACGTTGTCAAACAGTTTCAAGTCTATTGTGTCTTTAGAGGTTAAAACATGTCGGCCAGGATCGCCAATTATTAACTCTGGCACCAAATCAACCAAACCTAATTCAACCCTTATTTTGTCTTCCAAAGAAAGTGATCTCAAAATACCAGAGTACTCAATTCTTGCGAGAAGCTCAGTGTAAACGTGATTAAAAGTGGGTTGCTCTAAGTTGCTCTTACCCCAAAAATATATTGTATGTCCGCCAATTGGAAACATTTCCTCTACAAAAACCTTTTCACCCTTTTTTGCTGGAGGTACGGTCCATGTTTTTTGTAATGGAGAACCTGGCTGACCCTCTTTAAAGCTGTTCGGTAGGCTATAGTCTAGGACAATCGCTTCTTCCACCGTGGATTCCACCTTAAGTTTTATAAAACCAGACTTTAGTTTAACCAGAGTGAACTCGGCTCCACCAAAATAATATTCGATCTCATCTTTTTTTTCAATAAGGTTTTGGGCTGGAAAAACTGCCGTTGCAGATTTTGGTTTCAATTCACGAACCGATATTTCTGTTCGAATGCCTTTATAAACATCTACTAAAACTGGGCCTTCACTGTCTGATGTTTTTACTCGCTTCACTATCAACTCGAGTATTCCATTCACTTTTTTGTCTGCCAAAGAGTAGGAGTTCGATACGCTACTGTTTGGCTGAAGGTTGTTGAACACCCCCGCAACAATGACACTTTTATCGTCATCATTTCTTAACTCAAACTCTAAAACCTCCGCAACAACAGGAAGGTCGTTAAAAATGGCTATGTCTATAAAACCCGAAACAAAAGTAGCAGTTGTAAAAAACTCTTCCGTTACGTCAACGACCGTTCCTTCCTCGGTTTGTATGTCTTGTCCGGGCAGAGTTGTTGTTTGGTTGTGAAACAAAGCACTTGCGGGATAAAGCTCTAAAAGTGTAAGCGTATCTATGAAAGAGCGGTCGTCTAAAGTAAGGCTTGACAAAGAAACTTCACTAGCCTCTACAGTGTCTGAAATTTGAACAATATCACTAACACTACTAATCCCATACGATGCCTCATATATAATATCTATCGAGCCATCTGAATTTGTTTTTGACAGGGAGTCGGGCAATATGTCCCCTAAGTTTAGTTCTGTCTCCAAAACTGGTGCAACCCAATTGCTTTCAGAAACAAACTTCTCTTTCCTACATGAGCACAAGATGATCAGTGTTAAAAAAACAATGGTACATGGTTTTTTCATAGTACAAATAACGCAATATCTTCTAATGATTTTAGTAGGTTTGCTAAAGTATTACACAAAAATGTCTTCTCATCATTTTGTAAAAGAGGGTCAAGAACCCGCTCTTATTGTTGCAAACGGACAATCGTGTTCACACGAACTGCTTACACAAATCATGGAGTGGTGCCCTTATGTTGTTGCACTGGATGGTGCCTATACTAGGTTGTGTGAATTGCAGGTTTTTCCTGATTTAGTTGTTGGCGACATGGATAGCTTAAGGGTTCCATCTACAAATAGAAAAACACAGTTTATTCAAATAGACAATCAAGAAAACACAGACCTTGAAAAAGCCATAGACTACCTTGTAGAAAAGGGGTATATAGACATCAATGTTGTTTGGGCAACCGGTAAAAGACTTGATCACACCCTCAATAACGTGGTCATGCTAGCAAAATACCCAAGCATTAAAATTGTAATTTATGATAATTACTCGAAGATGTTTGTTATTCCGAAGTCCTTCTCAAAGGTATACAAAAAGGGTGATTTAATATCTTTGGTTCCTATTCCTTATTGTAAGGAGATAACTACTGAAAACTTGAAACATCCACTGAAAAAGGAAGAACTTCAGCTTGGGAAAAGGAGCGGCACAAGCAACGAAGTAAGTTCAACTGGAGTTGTTAAAATAACCTATAACTCTGGGTTGTTAGCAATAATAGAGAGCTCAGATTAAAGCTATCGGCTATAATTGGGTGCTTCTTTAGTAATTGTAATATCGTGAGGGTGACTTTCTCGTATTCCCGACCCTGTTATGTGAGTGAAGTGGGCGTTTTTTAAGTCTGCAATGGATGATGAACCGGTATAGCCCATGCCAGCCCTTAAGCCTCCAATATATTGATAAACCACTTCGGACAAACTCCCCTTATAAGCAACCGTTCCTACAATTCCCTCCGGAACAAGCTTTCCAATTTCTGCTTCTGCATCTTGAAAATATCGGTCAGTTGAACCCTTTTTCATTGCCTCTATACTTCCCATGCCGCGATAAGACTTTACCTTTCTTCCGTCGTAAAAAGACACCTCGCCTGGAGCTTCTTCTGTTCCGGCAAATAAACTGCCTGCCATAATCGTATCAGCACCAGCAACTATGGCTTTCACCAAATCTCCACTGTACCGAATTCCTCCATCTGCTATTACCGGAACACCTGTTCCTTCAAGTGCTTTTGAACACTCCATTATAGCACTTAATTGTGGTGCACCTATTCCTGCAATTATTCGTGTTGTACAGATTGACCCAGGACCCACGCCGACTTTAACGGCATCGGCACCATTGTCTGCTAAATACTTTGCTGCTTCAGCGGTTGCAACATTTCCAACTATTACTTGAAGATTGGGAAATTTGGCTTTAACCTTCCTTAACTCTTTAACAACCCCTTTTGAATGACCATGTGCTGTATCTATAGCAACAACATCAACGTCTTGCTCAACCAACGCCGAAACTCGTTCCATTGTGTCGGCCGTAACACCAACCGCTGCACCAACCATCAACCGGCCAAAGCTGTCTTTACATGCTTCTGGATGATTTTTTACTTTCTGAATGTCTTTAAAAGTGATTAGTCCCAGCAACTTTTGATCTGAATCAACAACGGGAAGTTTTTCTATCTTATATTGTTGTAGAATTTGTTCGGCCTCTTTTAGGTCTGTTCCAGAAACTGCAGTAATTAAGCCCTCTGTTGTCATAACATCTCCTATAAGCGTGTTTAGGTCTCTTTGGAAACGCAAATCTCTATTGGTAATTATTCCAACCAGCGTGTTGGTTTTGTCGGTTATTGGTATACCACCAATTCTATTTTCTTTCATTACACCAAGAGCATCGCTAAGTGTATTTGTTTTGGATAATGTAATTGGGTCTTTAATCATTCCACTTTCAGATCGCTTAACTTTCTTCACCTGCATCGCTTGACTTTCAATGCTCATGTTTTTGTGTATGATTCCTATTCCCCCTTCTCTAGATATTGCTATTGCTAGGCGTGCCTCGGTAACTGTGTCCATGGCGGCACTTACAATGGGGATGTTTATTTCAAGACCTTTTGTGAGTCTGGTTTTGGTGTTGGTGTCTCTTGGCAACACTTCAGAGTACTTGGGTAAAACTAGCACATCGTCGAAAGTTAACCCTCGATGTGATATTTTAGATTCATTAAATGGAGACATTTGCAAATAATAGGTTTGTTATTTGCAGTACAAAGGTAGCACATATAAGGCACACATTCCAAAATTGCTTGTTTTAATACGCTTTTTAGGTTTAAATGTGTTTAGGCTATTTCATTGTTATGCTAAGCTGCCACGGAAAGTAACCCTATCTTTGCTGCAATAAAATGAGAATATTTCTGTCTTTTTATTTTTTAATTATTGCCTTGTTGGGTTTGTCACAATCCATTGATGAGCATATTGCCGTTCAGTTTTATGAAAATAATGAGTTTGAAAAGGCAGAAAGTCTTTTCAAAAAATTATACCGAAAGGGTTCCCGATCTGCTTTTGTATATGAGCCCTATCTTAATTCACTAATTGCCTTGGATAAAGAAAAAGAAGCGGAGAGGCTCACAGAAAGTCATATTAGAAAATTCCCTACAAACATTGGGTTGCTTGTTGATTTAGGTATGGTATACGATCGTTTTGGAAAAAAAGAAAAAGCAGAAAATTACTTTGACAAAATCATCAAATCGTCTCAATCTAATGTTTTCGAAATAAAAATGTTAGCTAACGGGTTTAAAAGGAGGGGTTATTTTGAAAAGGCAATAGCCGCTTACGAAACAGGTGTTAAAAAACACGGAACAATTGAGCTTTATGTTGACTTAATTTACGCCTATCGTTCAATGCTTAAAGTAAGAGAACTTGCAGATTTTTCCTTGAGACTGCTTGAAGAAAACCTTAGCACATATCGATTTGTTATAAAAAATCTTGACATTGTATTTGAAGACTCTGCAAATGCTTCACATCTACAACTCCAAGCCATGTCTTTCGTTCAAAAAAAACCAGACAACATTGTATTTGGAGAATTGCTGCTCGAGTGTTTAATCCATCAAAAAAAATATCCTGATGCTTTAAAGCAGGTTTGTTCTTTAGACCGCTTAAGAAACGACCAAGGCAATCGGGTAATGCGGTTTGCTCGTTTATGTGTTGATGTTAAGGTGTTTGCCGTTGCTGTTGATGCGTATTCTTATGTTGTAGGCTTGGGAAAAACAAATAAAAACTACACTGGAGGGCAAAACGGCCTAATAAACTCACTTTACTTGCAAACCACGGCAGGCATTAATCCTGATAAAGAAAAAATTAACAACCTAGCGGTTAAGATTAAACAGTTTATTGAATATGAGGGTCTTGGTTACGAGACGGCCGAAAGTGTCATTAGGTTAGCTGAGTTAAGCTTGTTTTATTCAAACAAAACAGGCGTCGCGATTGAGCTACTTTTGAAGCTAATTGAAACGCCGCGATTAAAAAATACTTTAATTGCAAAAACAAAACTTCTTTTGGGAGATTGTTATTTAATGTCTGATAACTTGTGGGATGCACGCTTAATGTACGGGCAGATTGAAAAACAGTTTAAAGAAGACGCTTTGGGCCAAGAGGCCCGATTTAAAAATGCTCAACTAAGCTACTATACGGGCGATTTTGACTGGGCAAAAAACCAGCTAGACGTTTTAAAAACGGCTACAACACAATTAATTAGCAACAACGCAATCGAGCTGTCTTTGTTAATTCAAGATAACACCGGTCTTGACTCAACAGATGAAGCTATGAAAGAGTATGCCGCCGCTCAATTTCTTTTGTATCAAAATAAGATATTAAAATGCAAAGAAATGCTAAACCTTTTGCCGTTTAAATACCCAAACCACTCATTAAGTGACGAAATCCTGTACCTTAAGGCCCAAATTCAAGAAAAGCTTGGGAGCTATGAAGAGGCAAACCGTTTATATCAATCGGTATATGAAAATTTTAGCGGGGACATTCTTGCTGACAACGCCCTTTATAGATCGGCAATGATTAATCTCCAAGTGTTAAAAAACAAAGAAATAGCCGTTCAATTATTTGAAAAAATAATTCTAGAACACAACTCCAGTTTATATGTTTCGCGTGCTCGTGATTTTCACTATCAACTGAAGAAGGGGGCGTGAAGAATCCCCTTAAATATGTTTTGTTACAATTTAATTTATTGTTTTATTTGAGATGGTGTTTTGCGCTTTTTTTAACATTCGATACAATTCTATTTTTTTGTGGTTTTTAACCCTTGTTTTTCTTTTTGTTTTTTCTATTCCAATTTGGTTAAATGTTGATTTACTCCCTATTCGAATGTGGGATGAATCACGAAACGCTGTTAATGCAATAGAAATGTATCAGTCGGGTGATTTGCTCACTAGAACTTTTAACGGATCCCCCGAAACCTATGAACTAAAGCCACCCCTATTAATTTGGTTGCAGGTTATTTGCCTTCATTGGTTTGGTCTAAACGAATTAGCTATTCGTTTTCCCTCCATATTTTTTTCAATACTATCGCTTTTACTGGTTTTTATAATTACCTATTCGTCGACTAAACGTTTTTGGCCGAGTGCCTTTGCAATGGGGATGACGGCAACTTCGTTTGGTTTTTTTGGAGATCATGTAGGGCGGTTCGGAGATCATGACGCTACGCTTGTTTTTTTTATGCTTTTTTTGGCTTATAGTACACAACGATTTATAAAAACAGAGGAATCCAAACACATCTATTGGATAGGGATTTCGCTCATGTTTGGTGTCCTTTGTAAAAGCATTGCTGTTTTTATGGTTGCACCGGGTCTTTTTGCTGCTTTATTGTTAAACAAAAGGGCTGTTTCGTTGCTTTCAAACAAACATTTCTATGCTTCTGTTCTAACTGTGCTTTTTGTTGTTGGTTCATATTATTGGCTCAGAGAAATAAGGCAGCCGGGGTACCTTGACCTCGTTTGGCACGGAGAGTTGTTTCCAAGATATATTAATAAATCTTCTAACTATGTTTTTGAGGATTACACCTTTTGGTATTATTTTAAGTTGCTTATTAATAAGCAGATGAGCTATTGGGTTTGGATGGCTTTTGTTGTGATTGCCGTGCCTTTTGCTGGCAATTGGTCGCTTAAAGGGTGGGGTTTTTGGATGGTCCAGAGTTGTTTTTTTCTACTAGTTATTTCTTGTGGCACAAAAAACTTTTGGTATGTGGCTCCCGCAATACCCATGCTTGCCGTATTGTTTGCCATAAGCCTCTTTCTGTTAGTGAGTCGGCTAAAAGTAAACGACAAATGGGCTGCTTTGTTTGTGTTTTTGCTGCTTACTGTTCCTTACAAAAGGGCATATAAAAACGCCCTAAACACATGCGAGAAACACTACGAATGGGAAACTAATGGAATTTCTCACTACTTAAAAGATGAACAAAATATAAAAAAAATAAATTCTAACACAAAAATTTTACTTGACCGAACACACGGTCTTGAGCCTCATTTGTTTTACCTTAAAAAATTAAACATCAAACATGGTTTTTCAATGTCCAGAACAAGGTGGGAGGAATTGAAACATAGAGACACATTGCTTGTTTCTCACTTAGAAACATACAAAGAACTGAAAAGTAAATATGTTGTTTCGGTTATTGATAGTGGCTACAAACACACTAAGCTTTTAACAATAAGATAATTATCCACTAAACAAACACCCCAACACAAGAGAGGTGCGAGTTGATTTTTTCTAATATTTCTCTCATTTTTATACTTCTATTGTGGGGTCGCCGTAAGTTAGGTTTTCTTATACCTTGACAAGGTGCGGTTAGTTTTCGTTTCATAAATTTATCTTTGCAACGTGTTTAAGTCTGGTTTTATAACAATTTTAGGATTACCGAATGCGGGCAAATCAACCCTACTCAACGCAATGTTGGGTGAAGACCTGGTAATCACCAACCCCAAGGCTCAAACCACAAGACACAGAATTAAGGGAATTTTAAATAACAAAAACTATCAACTTGTTTTTTCTGACACGCCCGGAGTGTTGGAAAGTTCGGCTTACAAGCTACAAGAGGCTATGATGGGTGCTGTTAGCAGCTCATTAGATGATGCAGATTTGGTTTTGCTTGTTCTTGACGGTCAGTTCCCAAAAATTGCTCAATTTAAAAAATATATCAGCCAGCTTTCGTGCCCTGTAGTTGTAGTAATGAACAAAGCTGACCTTGTCGATGATCAAGATGGTTTAAGAAATAATGTTTTGGAGGCAAAAAAAATACTCAAAACAAAACACGTTATAATAGCCAGTGCAAAAAGGGGTTTCAACGTTTCTCAAATTATAGAAACGATCGTTGAGCTTTCTCCAGAACACCCCCCGTATTATAACACCGAATTGGTAAGCGACGAAAGTGTTCGTTTTTTAGTGAGTGAAATGATACGTGAACAAGTTTTATCTCAATTTAAAAAGGAAATTCCTTACAGCATAGAGGTTAGTGTTTCTAATTATAATGAGAAGAAGAATATTGATGAAATATATGCCACAATATATGTGGAGCGAGATTCTCAAAAGGGGATTGTTTTAGGAAAGGGGGGTTCGGCCATAAAAAAACTTGGCATTTCATCTAGAAAACGAATTGAAGATTTTATAAAAAAGAAGGTTTTTTTGTCACTAACCGTTAAGGTTAAAAAAGATTGGAGATCTGACGACCAGCAGCTTAAATACTTTGGTTATTTAAAGAAATAAAACCACGTACTTTCGCAGAATAATATAATGGCAGGAATAGTAGCAATTGTAGGAAGACCTAATGTTGGAAAATCCACCCTTTTTAATCGGTTAATTGGAGAAAGAAAGGCTATTGTTGATGATGTAAGTGGGGTAACAAGGGATCGACACTATGGAACTAGCGACTGGGTTGGTAAAGAATTTACCGTCGTTGATACTGGGGGTTATGTTTCTAAGAGCTCAGATGTTTTTGAATCTAATATTCGCGAACAAGTTGAGTTAGCAATCAACGAGGCAGATGTTTTGTTGTTTGTTGTAGATGCTGTTTTGGATCCGAACGAACTAGATGTTGAATTTTTTAAAGTTATAAGGAAGTGTAAAAAACCATATTTGGTTGTTGCTAACAAAGCAGATAATGACGAACGAATGTTTATGGCTAACTCTTATTACTCGCTCGGAATTGATACAATATACCCTATATCCTCTTTATCTGGAAGCGGAACGGGAGACCTTTTAGATGAGTTGGTCACGCTACTTCCAGAGGGGGAGCTTGATTTAGATGAAAATATCCCAAAAATAGCTTTTGTTGGTCGGCCAAATGCAGGAAAATCTACAATTTGCAATACGTTGCTGGGGCATGATAGAAATATTGTTACCGATGTTCCGGGAACAACCAGGGATACGCTTTATGTAAGATACAAATCATTTAATAACGACCTTTACCTGGTGGACACAGCAGGTGTTAGAAAAAAAGGTAAGGTTACGGAAGATATTGAGTTTTATTCCGTTATGCGTTCACTTCGAGCAATCGAGTCTGTAGATGTTGTTGCTTTGGTTATTGACGCTACTCGTGGGTTAGAAGCCCAAGATATGAACCTGTTTGGGTTAGCTCAAAAAAATGGTAAGGGCACTGTTATTGTTGTAAATAAATGGGATCTTATTGAAAAAAATACGCAAACAACTAAAGAGTACGAAAAACTAATAAAACAAAAAATTGCTCCTTTTGTCGATGTTCCGGTTTTATTTGTTTCAGCCTTAACAAAACAGCGAGTATTAAAGGCTTTAAAAACAATGATTGGAGTTTATGGGTCTATGAATAAAAAAATCTCAACATCTAAACTTAATGACTTTTTTTTACCAATTATAGAAAAAACACCCCCGCCTTCAACTAAAGGAAAATACATTAAAATTAAATACATAACCCAGCTACCTACTAGCTGTCCGTCGTTTGCTTTTTTTTGTAACCTACCACAATATATTCCTGAAAGCTATAAGCGGTTTTTAGAGAACAAGCTTCGTTTAAACTTTGATTTTAGTGGGGTTCCACTTAGATTTTACTTTAGAAAAAAATAAGTTTTTTTGACCAAAACATTATATTCGCGATATTATTTAAATATTTAACAATTAAAATTACGCGTAAATGAAAAAA